>Ga0208244_100111_pt1 | contig 112617 bp, 95 predicted proteins | sample SubbioCR12Aug_5A_FD_184828 | JGI IMG/M metagenome (GOLD analysis project Ga0208244, IMG submission 184828) | Serpentinite rock and fluid subsurface biosphere microbial communities from McLaughlin Reserve, California, USA - CR12Aug_5A (SPAdes) | ecosystem: Environmental > Terrestrial > Deep... | reverse complement strand
TGGATAACAGCGACTTGCTTGCTTTAATACGTCTGAGTATGTAAGTGTCTCTGTCTTCAATTAGCCATTCCATTTCCTCGCCCTTTTCAATCTGCCCTGCTTCTGCAACAGCAGCCGGGAAATTGACATAGAATGACTTGGTTTTTCCTCGTTCAACCCTCTGTATCTTAACTTTTGATCCCATTTTATTTGGTTATTATTAATAGTATAAATACTATTGCAAAGTTAATCAAAATTTTACTATCATGTCAAAAAAACGCCTCCGATTACGATTTCTTTGAAATGATTCAATCATTCGGGATTAGCCAAAAGCAAATCAGAGAATGGGCAAAGGAGCTTGGATTTGTAAAACGTGGTTCTGCAAAATTCGACCCCACCGCATTTCTTGCTGTGTTCTGTCTCAAGTCACAGGTTGCCTCGCCAAGCTACAATGATTTGGCGGCAAAGATTGAGGCAACCTATGGAATATCAATGAGTAAGCAGGCGCTATGGAAACGTGTTAATGATTTCTGTGTATTGTTTTTTCAGGCCATATTGGCCAGGATGATAAAACACAAGTTTTCTGAGCAACAGATCGATGTCATTTCTAAAGCCAACAATTACAAGAGAATCCTCGTTCAAGACAGCACAATTATCAAGGTTCCAAAAAAGCTTTTCGAGGCATTCTCTGGCGTTTCAAATGGTCATAGTACTACAAGCAATACTAGGATACAGAGTGTTTATGAGTTGATTTCAGGGAGATTTATTGATTTTTCAATTGATTCTTACAGCAAAAACGACCTTCTGTCTGCACCTGAATTGCACATAGGCAAGGATGACCTTGTCTTGAGAGACAGGGGATATTGCAGTTTTAAAGAGATCGAACGCCATGTGAGTTGCGGGGCTGATTTCATTAACCGTCATAAAATGTCGTTTATTTACCTGAACCCTGAATCCGGACAACCCATTGATCTGATGAAATTGCTCAGAAAAAATAAACGCATTGACATGGTTGTTTGTCTGAACAATAAGGAAAGAACCCAGATCAGGCTATTAGCTGAGCGTTCCAGTGATCAGATTGCCAATAAACGAAGGCGAAAAGCTAAAAGTGAAATCAAAGGTCATTATCCGAGCAAAGAGATGCTGGAGCTAATGGGTTACACGATTTTCATCACAACCATAATGGACACCAAAGTTGATCTTGATCAAATCAGTAAAATATATAGCCTGAGATGGAAAATCGAAATCATATTCAAAATTTGGAAAAGCCATCTTAGTTTTGATAAAGTCCATAACGTATCTTACAACCAATTGTGGGTGCTTTTGCTAGCCAGGTTCATTATGATATTGATGTACACGCACCTGATGTATATACCTTATTTTCATGAAGTTTCCAATTACTGCGGCAGATATCTGAGCATGATGAAATTTATCACATACATCATCAACAACCAAGAGAAAATCACCAGCCTGTTATCAGCGCTTAATAATCGCTCAAACAAAAACAAGCTACTCGACACTATTGTCAAATACACAGCCTATGACAAACGAAAACGAATCAATATCATTGAGCTACAAGCCCTTGTATGCTTAAGTTGACGCGTATGCCCTTCGGGGTTGGAGGGGGTAATACCGATTGTTGCAACTTCTGACAGATGTTGTTGTATTAATGCAATATTTCAAATAAAAAATACATAAGCCCGAAGCCTGTCAAAAAGCCTGCATAAACCTGTAATGGATTGTGCGCCGAAAGTTTCAGGCGGCTGTATGCAACAACACCAGCCAGCAAGACTGCCGAAATAACTGTTGTCAGATAGTTGTCGTGTACCAATAATGAAAGTCCGGTAAATGCGCCAACAAGTCCGCCCATAGCTGTAAGATGCAGGCTGATTTTCCACCAGAGATTTATGAAAAGACTCAAAATCGCGAGTGTTGTGGCGCCAAGCATATAGAACCCAAAAATCGGGGCTATCTGCAAATGCTTAAGCAAATAATAGGTGAGATAAAAGAACAAAGCAGAAATGATGATAGGTGCTGCGCGTTCTTCTTTGATGGGAATGGAAAGAGCACTTATCATTTTCAGTCGGTACATTAACAGGATTATCATTGCAGGAACGGCGGCTGAGATGGTGAAAACCATTGCTGCAATAAGCCATTTTGCATGTGGAGGAATTTGAAAAAAATGGAGATTTCCCTGTGCTATCACCACCAAAAATGCCCATGTCGGAATGAGCAGCGGGTGGAAAATGACAGAAATAGTTTTGGGAAATGTATTCACAGTTTTATTGACCATGCCATCAAAGCTCTTTTCGAAGTCGTGCAACCGGAATATTGAGTTGTTCACGGTATTTGGCAACTGTCCGACGGGCAATATTGTATCCTTTATCTTTCAAAATTGTTGTAAGCTGCTCATCTGTAAGTGGTTTATCCTTAGTCTCGGCCTCGATGCAGTCGCTGAGGATTTTTTTGATTTCTCTTGTTGACACCTCTTCGCCGTCGTCGGTTTGCATCGACTCACTGAAGAAGCTCTTCAGCAAAAATGTTCCAAAAGGTGTTTGAACATACTTGCTGTTTGCAACACGTGAAATGGTTGAAATATCAAGGCTGACAATTTCGGCGATATCTTTCAGAATCATTGGCCGAAGCGTTGTTTCATCACCCGTCTGAAAATAGTCTTTCTGATAATTCATGATGGCGCTCATAGTGCTGTAAAGCGTGTTTTGTCTTTGACGGATTGCATCAATAAACCACTTTGCCGAGTCAATTTTTTGTCTTACAAACATCAGCGCTTCCTTGTCAGTCTTGGTTTTCTTGCTTTCCGCAAAGGTTTCGAGCATCTCCGAATAGCTTCGGCTCACGCGCAATTCGGGCATATTGCGGCTACTAAGGCTCAACTCCAGTTCACCGTCGATATTCTGGATAATGAAATCGGGTATGATGTATTGGTTCTCTTTGGTGGAATCGCTGACAACGTCACCGGGTTTGGGATTAAGCTTTAAAATTTCAGCAAGTGCATCTTTGAGCTCATTTTCGGTCACCTCAGCCCTTTTGATGATTTTGTCGTAATGTTTCTTTATAAACTCATTAAAAAAACGGTCGATGATCATGGCTGGCAATAAATAATCCACATCGGGATTCTCTTGTTGCTTTCTTTTAATCTGCAATAAAAGGCATTCCTGCAAGTTTCTGGCGCCTACTCCGGGTGGGTCAAAATCCTGAATAATTTTCAGAATTTCTGTCAGCTCTTTTTTATTGGTTTTGATATTAAGTGCAAACAACAGGTCATCTGCCATAGCTTCCAAAGGTCTGCTCAGATATCCCGAATCGTCAAGATTGCCAATGAAATAGAGGCCAATTTTCGTTTTCCTTTCGTCTAATTTACGGTAGCCAAGCTGTTGAATGAGCAATTCCTGAAATGATACGCTGCTGGCAAACGGAATTTCGTGTCGTACATCGTCAGGACTGCTGTTGTTGATGCTGGTTTTATAATCCGGCATATCGTCATAGTCATCGACATAATCATCAAAGTCGAATTCATCATCTTTGCTGTCATATTCTTCTTCGATATCCGCATCATATTCATCTTCATCTTCAAAGTCGTTTTCATCTTCCTTTTCCTCCAATTCCTGACCTTCTTCGAGTTCCAGAGCAGGGTTTTCTTCGATTTCCTGTTTGATGCGCTGCTCAAGAGCAACAGATGGTATCTGAAGCAGTTTCATCAGCAGAATCTGCTGAGGAGAAAGCTTTTGGAGTAGTTTCTGTTGTAGCCTTTGATTGAGCATACTTATTTTAAAAATAGTTTTCGAACAGCATCAACATTTGTTGCCTTGCATCAAATTCAAAACGAATTTACGACAAATTTAACTGATTAATCGAAATGTTTTTACATGGAACAGTTGAATTATTAACAAGCTTTCAATCTTATTCGTCAGATATTTCATTCAGGTTTTTGAAAAAAGGCAATGCAATGCTTTAAAACTCGCAATTGAGCGGAGTTCTAGGGAAAGGAATCACGTCGCGAATGTTTCCCATGCCTGATACAAAAAGCATAAGGCGCTCAAATCCAAGTCCAAAACCTGCATGTGGTACAGAACCAAATTTGCGGGTTTCAAGATACCACCACATGCCTTCGAGCGGAATATGCATCTCCTCCATGCGCTTGAGCAATTTGTCATAATTGTCTTCACGCTGCGATCCGCCGATGATTTCTCCAATACCCGGGAAAAGCACGTCCATAGCGCGAACGGTATTATTGTCATCGTTTTGCTTCATGTAAAAAGCCTTGATTTGCTTTGGGTAATCTGTAAGAATAACAGGTTTTTTGAAGTGTTTTTCGACGAGATAGCGTTCGTGTTCTGATTGAAGGTCGGCGCCCCATTTTTCGATAGGATAGGAGAATTTTCCTTTTTTATTGTGATTTGAATTCTTCAGGATGTCAATAGCTTCGGTGTATGTGATGCGCTCGAACGAATTTTCAAGCACAAATTTTAGTTTGCTGATGAGCTCCATCGAACGGTCTTCCACTTTTTTATTTTTCTCTTCTTCCTCAAGCCTTTTGCTCAAAAATGCCAGATCATCGGTGCAATTGTCCAATGCATACTGAATGAGATACTTCAGCATTTCTTCTGCAAGGTCCATATTGTCGTGGATATCGAAGAAGGCTACTTCAGGTTCAATCATCCAGAATTCTGCAAGGTGGCGCGAGGTGTTGGAATTTTCGGCACGGAAAGTAGGTCCGAAAGTATAAACCTTCGAAAGTGCCAATGCCGCCAACTCGCCTTCAAGCTGACCGGATACTGTGAGGTTCGCAGATTTACCAAAGAAATCTTGTTTGAAATCTACTTCTCCTTCAGGATTAAAAGGCAGTTTTTTCAGTTCCAGCGTAGTAACCTGAAACATTTCTCCTGCGCCTTCGGCATCAGATGCTGTAATAATAGGAGCATGAATATTAAAATAGCCTTTGTCGTTAAAAAATTTATGCACTGCAAAAATCATTGCATGACGAAGCCTTGCAATGGCGCTAAAAGTATTGGTACGAAAGCGCAGATGTGCTTTTTCGCGCAGAAACTCAAGCGAATGTTTTTTAGGCTGAAGCGGATACTCATCGGGATTGGCCTCGCCGAGCAAAGTAATGCTTTGAACAGACAGTTCGACACGTTGTCCGCTTCCGGCTGAGGGCACCAATACGCCATTGGCTGAAACAGAGGCGCCCGTATGCATCAATGCCAGTGCTGAATCAGGAATTTTTTCCAGATCAACAACCAACTGCAGGTTGTGAATCACGGAGCCATCGTTGAGGGCTATGAAGGCAACATTTTTGCTGGCACGTTTTGTGCGAACCCAACCTTTAACATTTATCTCTTTCTCAAAGTCTTCACTTAGAAGCGCTTGCTTAATTTCTGTACGTTTCACTGAATCGTGGTTTTAGATGAAAATGAATGCAAAAAAACAAAAAATAGGTCTGTAAACCGAAAATTTCTGGAAATTAAATCTTAGTTGATTGATATTGTGAGTTTTAAATTTCCGGAAGGAAGACTTTGATGATATACTTCAACAAACTTATGGTCAGAATTGTTATAACATTGTTAATTTTGAAAGCGCAAAAAAAAATCATGAGCCCCGAACCAAATATAATAACAGATAACTTCTGGACTCCTTTGAGTGAAAGACCTTTGCTTATCAGCGGTCCATGCAGTGCCGAAAGCGAAGAGCAGGTGATGAAAACTGCTTTTGGGCTTCAAAAAACAGGTAAAGTAAAAATTTTCAGAGCCGGCATGTGGAAACCACGGACAAGGCCCGGCGAGTTTGAGGGTGTTGGAGTCGAAGGGCTCAAATGGCTCAAGCGCGTAAAAACCGAAACCGGAATGCTTACAGCAGTTGAAGTTGCCAATCCTCAACATGTGGAGGCAGCGCTGACTTTTGGCATAGATGTTTTGTGGATTGGTGCCCGCACTGTTGTCAATCCTTTTTCAGTTCAGGAACTTGCCGAAGTTTTAAAAGGAACCGGCATCCCTGTCATGGTAAAAAACCCGCTCACTCCCGACATAAAGCTTTGGATGGGCGCGCTCGAACGCATCAACAAAGCCGGAATAACCAAGCTGGCAGCCGTTCACAGAGGGTTTCACTATTTTCAGAAATCTCCCTACCGCAATGCGCCTATGTGGGAAATACCCATCGAACTGAAACGACTCGTTCCGCATTTGCCGCTCATCACAGATATTAGTCATATTTCCGGAAGACGTGAATTGCTGCTTGAAATTGCCCAAAAGGCCCTCGATCTGGAAACAAATGGCTTGATGATTGAAAGTCATTACAATCCTTTAGTCGCAATGACCGATGCTGCACAACAGATTACTCCTGAAGCGCTGAACGATTTGATGAATAATCTGAAAATCAGAGAAATTTCGGGCACTATCGACTTCGAAAACAAACTTGAAGCGCTTCGGACAGAAATAGATAAACTTGATGGCGAACTCCTGCAACTATTGGCAAAACGCATGGAAATTGTGGATGAAATAGGGCAGTACAAGCGCGAAAACAACATCACCATCCTTCAGCTTAAACGCTGGCAGCACATCATTGACGACAGAATTGCCATCGGCAGCAACCTTGGTCTCGACAACAGATTTCTGATTCAATTACTCGAGCTTGTGCACGAAGCTTCTATTCAGCGACAGACAAAGATTTTTAAGAATCCGTCATAAATTCTACATCCACCGCCTGCGTTTGAAATACATGACCATGCCAACGCTGAGCACGGTCATTCCGGCTATAAGCATCCAAAAAGCAGTGCTTTTTTCTTGCAATGGCAAAATAACGTTCATGCCATAAAGGCTCGTTATAAAGGTAAGCGGAAGAATGATTACGGAAATAAGGGTGAGAATCTTGATGATTTCATTTGTTTTGTTGGTCTGCATGGAGTCGAAGGTTTTCGAAAGGCCTTCGATAAGGTCTTCGTAGTCTTCGGTCATATCCCACATTTTCTGGTAGTAGTCGAGAATATTGCCCCAGTAGGTTTCCATATTTTCGGCAAAACCTGCAATCTGTCCGGTCTCAAACTTATGAAACAATCTTAGTTGCGGTTTAAAAATGGTGTTGATCAAAATGATGTTTTTTCGGGTAACCGAAATGCGTTCAATGGTTTTAACAGGCTTGCTGTTAAATAGTTCGCGATTAATCAGTTCGAGATCCACGCCAACTTTTCTGAGCAGATAAAGGGATTCCGACATCAGTCTTTCAAGCACCCGATAGAGCAAGGCATCTGAAGTTGCAATTTCATTACCCGGATTCTTTTCTTCTTTTTCCTTGTATTCTTTGAAAATCAGACCAACAATCCAGGGTGTTTTTTCAATTGTAATGATATAATCCTCACCCCAGAAAATCTTTTCTTCTTTGGTTTTTACAAACACATTTTGCTTGTCGAAATTTGGAAAATGCAGAATTAGAAAATAATAGTCATCATAAATATCGATTTTCGGGCGTTGGTTGAGTGATTTACAGTCCTCAATATCGAGCGGGTGGAAATGAAACTTATCACGAAGGAAGTCGAAATCTATGTCGGCCGGCTGGTGGATATGATACCATGTAAGTCTACCCATTTTTACCGTTTCAATCATTGGCTTTCTCCTTCTTCTTTAAGTATAACATGCTTTTTGAGTCGCATTGTCAGAACGACAGAATGCTTGTCAAAAGTAAGTTTTTTCGACGACCCAAATGAAAAACAGCCGGTTTTTTTTGAGAAAAACCGGCTGTTTTTGTTCACCTTTAAAAAGACTGAAAAAAAGACTGAATTATTTTATCACAAACTTTGAAACCGTTGAGGTTGTATTGCTTAAACGAATAAAATAAATCCCAGTTTTCAGCTTATCGGTTGCGATATTTATTTGGTTTTCTCCGGCTTCACAAGAAACTTCCATCAAAATTTTTCCGTAAGTATCCAAAACTTCTGCTTTTTGTCCGGCTGAAAATGGAATGTCTGAATACACACTGATTTGTGTACTAGCAGGGTTTGGATAAATTTTCAAAGATGAAACAGCGCTTTTTGTTGATTCCAGACTTGTTTCCACATCGAGAACTATGATTTCCACATCATCAAAATAGAATCCATCGCCGGTGATATATCCATCACTTTTCAAATTGAAGCGCAATTGTATGCTCATTCCGGCATATTCAGACAAATCAATTTCTTCTTTCACCCAGTTTGAAATGCCATCATAAAGCGGCATACCTTGCACCTGATTTGAACCTCCCGGCTTTGTGAATTTACCTTGCAAAGGAATCCAGGTAAAGGTCCCTAAGGGTTTGATCTGCACTGTTGCATAATCCCAGCCGGCTTCGATATCCCATTTTGCCCAGAAACTCAGTTGCGCATAGGTTGTATTTGGTATTTCTACCGCTTGTGTAAGGGTGATCGAACTATTTACGTTGTTTGGGTAATCACCAAAAGGTGAATCTGTGATTGAAGAAGGTGCTGATATAAAAGAAGATTGAGTCAACCCCCAGCTTCCAGGTGTCCAGTTTATAAGCTGATTACAGTTGTCCTGAAAAACATAAGATGTGGCTCCAAACATTTTTGTGATGGTATCTTTTGTAACATACATGCCATTATCCAATGTAAGGAGAAAGCGAAATGATTGGCCACTTAAAATGCTGTTGTTAAGTGTAATCGCAAAGGAATCCTGCACGATCTCCATTATTTCGAGCTGACCAAATTGTTTTGGTCCTTCTGTCGATACAATCCATTCGTCCAATGTCTCAATGCTGACAGTCCAGGATTCATTTTCGCCAAAACCCAGTCGCTGCAAATCGAATGGAAGATAAAACTCTTTTTGTCCGATGATGGTTTTCGCTTTGTCCGAAAGCTTTCCATAACTGCCCGAGAGCAAGGCAGCATAAACGTTTTGAATCATGTTTTCCTGACAAAGCGGTATGATGCGGCTTATTGACGGCCAGAAACCATCAGAAGAACTACCAACTTCGGGTGTATAGGAAAAAATGGCGTTTTTATTTTCCGTATCGCCGTACATATAATCATCAGAGCCACCATTGGTAGGATAAATTGTTGAGCTTCCGGCGCCATAAACGTATTTACTGTCGCGCGTCATCAATGCTGCATGTGCCGAAAAGATGGCATCATCCGGACAAGGGTCATCAGTCCAGCCCCAGGGATATAGAAGCAGGTTGCTGTATGAATGATAGTTTAAAGCAATTTTGAAATCGTGCATCTCACAGAATTGGCGCAGATTGTCAGTTTCCGGCTCACTGAAAGCAGAAGTTCCACGATAGGTTTCATCGCTTGGATTGTTTGACGATCCTGAGTTGTTAAGGCCCCACTTGTAGCCGAAATTCCGATTGATATCAACGCCATAGGTGCCTCCAAAATTCATTCTGCGGTTTTTGCGCCACATACCTCCGCCACTTGGGGAAATCTGTTGATTGTATAAATAACCATCTGGGTTTACAACCGGCACAAAATACATTTGTGTGTTGTCGACGATAAGTTTCGCTGTTTCGTTGGTTTCATAATTTTCTAGCAGCCATAGCATATAATAGATCATTTGCTGCACTCCAATCCCCTCACGTGCATGTATGAGGCCGGTATAGAGCACTTTAGGCTCATCTTCTTCCTCATTTGGATTGTCACTTATTTTCAACCACCAAATTGGATTTCCCTGATTTGATGGGGTTAAAGGATTAATTGGCTGTCGCACAGTAATCAGATGTGGCCATGTTGCAGCCATAAAATCAAGTTTATCCAATACTTGCTGATAGGTGTAAAAACCACCCATTGTACCAAGCTCCCAGTTTTGGGGCACAGGAAACTCATCTGCCGGATTGCGTACGATTGAAACTCCCATTTCAGCAGCTGCCCTTTCTCTATAGAAAGCCGAGACATCCTGTATCATAACTTCTACATCGAAACCAGCCTGCCGAACCTTTAAAACTTCATCGGCGCTCAGGTCTGAAATCAGAAAAACACCTGCCCTGAACTGGCCTTCGGTGAGGTCAATACCTGTTTGAGCAAGCTGTTGAATATCTTTGCCTTCAAGTGAAATTTTTACACGTGAATAGAGCATTTCGTCTTGCGCATGCAGAAAGAATGCCGGCAAAATCAGTAGAATCAGCAAGAAAAATTTTTTCATTCCAGAATTTTTTATTGGATTTTTGACCGCGTAAAAGTAATTAAAAGTAGGAAGTGAATATTTAGTATCTGAAAGCATTCTGGAAAATCAGAAATCAGAATTCAGAGATCAGGGGTATGTTGTTATAAACAAGCATTTTATATCAAAGTAGATTTTCGTTTTTGTTAAGCATATAAATGCAATCAGATAAAAACTTCATTTTTTTCTTGCAGCTTATTTTTCTTTTAACTTATCTTTGCCGCCGGTTCAAACAACCTCCTGTTCGGTCACGAGGCGTTTGGATTATAAAGAAGAGGGGAGAGATTAGGCTCTGCGAACCTCTAGCAACCTTTGCAAATTGGCAAAAAGGTGCTAATACCTACCCGGAAAATCCGGAATTATAAACCAAAAACGCTGAAAGTTATGTATTTGACCAAAGTTCAAATTTTATCAGGTAAAAAGGAGATTCGCAGCAATCCGCTTAAAGCATTGCCGACTTCACCCACCCACATGCCGGTTTTCATGCGAATGCGCTAGGCGCATCTGTATTTTCTTTTCGTTTCCCATTTCATTTCTATTTTTTAATCACCGGTAAATTATCGTATCATGTCATATATTATTGTCAAGTTTGGAGGCTCGAACCTCAAAAAACAATCAGATATCCTGCAGATTCTAAAAGCTGTAAAACATTATAAACAACCTTTGATTATTGTCGTTTCAGCCTTTTACGGTGTGACGGACAGGCTGGAAGAACTATTCAAAAACAAAGCATCAGGGAAAAGTATCTCAGATGATTTTCTGAAAGACCTTCAACAAATCAAATCAGAAATTGCAGCCTTGCACTGCACCAACCCGGAACGGATGAAAGAGTTTCAAACAGGTTTGACTTCACTTTTCATAGCCTTGGAAAATCTGTTTGAGAAAGTCGGCGACACTGAATATCTTCAAAATGAATTGCATGACAGCATTCTTGCTTATGGCGAACGGTTAAGCGCTTTCCTGCTGCACTTTATCCTGACGCAACACAACCTCAAAAATTCCCAGGCTTTGCCAGAAGAATTTGGTTTGATCACCGATGGTGAATTTGGAAACAGTACCGTAAATATTGAAGCTTCTGCCAGCAGTCTGAAAAACTTTTTTACAGAAAAGGACCACATTTACGTTGTCCCGGGATTTTATGGTATTTCTCCTTCCGGTTCAGTCAATTTGCTTGGCCGCGGCGGCAGCGATTACACGGCTTCTGCCATTGCTGCATGTTTGCAGGCGACATCAGTCGACCTGTGGAAAGACGTGCAGGGTTTTTGTACAGCCGACCCAAAAATAATTCAGGATGCAGCCTCAATAAGCAATCTGAGTTATGCCGAAGCTGCTGAACTGGCCTATTTTGGATCTAAAATTATTCACCCGCGTGCTATAGAGCCGGTTTCTGACAAAGGTATTCCTGTCAGAATCTTTCATCTACATCAGGCGGCTGAGAGTTTCAGACCTCAGACAATCATCAACGGACTGAGTCCGGTGGCTGCAGAACGCATAAAAAGTGTAGCTTACAGCGACCATTTTGGAATTCTTGCCCTCGAAGGTGAAGGTGTTGGTTTGAAGCCGGGTGTTTTAGGCCGTGCAAGCACTGCGCTCGAAAAGGCCGGAATCAACATAAAATCTGTTTTTACCTCTCAGACGGCAATCAATTTCCTGCTCGATCTCGCTGACCTTGAAAAAGCACAAAATGCAATAGCAGAAAGAAATTTGTCCGGAATACACAGCATCGAAACCAAAAAGGATGTTTCACTGATTGCTGCCGTTGGACTTGGCATCAACGAAACTTTTGGTATTGCAGCAAGATTGTTTACCGCTGCTGCCCGCTCAAGAGTGAATATTCAAACCATAGTTTTTGGCGCAAGTAAAGTTGCAATGTATTTTATTGTTGCCAGAGAAGACAGAAATATTACAATACAACAAATCCATAACGAATTCTTTATAAACAAGTTGGAAATTATTCCTCTATTAACTGAGACCAACTATAAATCCCAAAACTAAAGCCATGAAAAAATCTCAACATTTCGAAACCCTGCAAATTCATGCAGGTCATAGTCCTGACAGCGATACCAACTCCAGGGCAGTGCCAATTTATCAGACTACTTCTTATGTATTCAATAATTCTGAACATGTTTCCAACTTATTTGCACTGAAAGAGTTTGGAAATATCTACACACGTTTGATGAATCCGACCACGGACGTTCTCGAAAAACGCATCGCCGCCCTTGAAGGTGGAATAGGTGCGCTGGCAGTAGCTTCAGGCCATGCGGCACAGTTCATCGCAATCAACAATATTCTTGGTCAGGGTGATAATATCGTTTCATCGCCTTATCTTTACGGAGGAACTTTCAATCAGTTCAAGGTTTCTTTCAAAAATCTGGGAATAGAAGCCCGTTTTGCAGAAAACAACGATCCTGAGTCATTCAGAAAACTTATCGACGCCAACACAAAAGCCATTTATGCTGAAACGATCGGAAATCCGTCTTTTGCCATTCCTGACTTTAAAGCATTGGCCAAGGTTGCAACTGAATTTGACATTCCTTTCATTGTTGACAACACTTTTGCAGGTGGAGGATATCTTTGCCGTCCCCTGGAACTTGGAGCACATATTGTGGTGGAATCAGCCACAAAGTGGATCGGTGGTCACGGAAGCAGCATCGGTGGGGTGATTGTTGACGGCGGAACCTATAACTGGGGCAACGGAAAATTTCCGCAGTTTACAGAGCCTTCACCGGGATACCATGGATTGAAATTTCATGAAACCTTTGGTCAGCTTGCTTTTCTGATAAGAGCCAGGGTTGAAGGATTACGCGATTTTGGTCCTGCCATAAGTCCTTTCAACTCCTTTCTGTTGATTCAAGGCATCGAAACGCTGTCTTTAAGAATGGAACGCCATGTTTCAAATGCACTTCAACTGGCTGAATGGCTCGAGAAACATCCTAAAGTTGAAAAAGTGAATTATCCCGGTCTGCCTTCGAGTCCATACCATGATCTGGCTAAAAAGTATCTCAAAAATGGCTTTGGCGGAATGGTTTCGTTTATTGTGAAAGGCGGAAAGAAAAAAGCAGAAACAGTTGTCGACAGCCTGAAACTTGTAAGCCATGTTGCCAACGTTGGCGATGTGCGGTCTTTAATCATTCAGCCTTCATCCACCACACATCAGCAGCTCAGCGAAGATGAGCAGATTGCAGCCGGCATCATACCCGCTTTGCTGAGGGTTTCTGTCGGAATAGAACATATTAGTGATATTATTGCAGATTTTGAACAAGCACTTGATAAAGTAACACTTTGACACCTTATTTATGAGTGAAACAAATTTTTATCTCCACCCAAAAGCATTTGAACTTGAATGTGGTACAATCCTTCCGGAGCTGCGCATTGCTTATCACACATGGGGAAAATTAAACAAGAAAGCTGACAACGTCATCTGGGTCTGTCATGCCTATACAGCCAATTCTGACGTGGAAAGCTGGTGGCCCGACACTGTCGGTTCAGGCCTTTTGTTCGACACAGACAAGTATTTTGTTGTGTGTGCGAATGTAATTGGTTCATGTTATGGCAGTACCGGACCGCTGGATTTGAATCCTGAAACAGGCCGGCCATGGTTCAGGGATTTCCCGCTGATTACAGTGCGTGATATTGCAAACGCCCACGACGTTTTGCGCCGACACTTGAAAATTGAGTCTGTTTTCATGGCAATAGGGGGCTCTATTGGCGCTTTTCAGGCTTTGGAATGGAGCATCATCTATCCTGAAGTTATCCGCAATCTTGTTTTCATTGCTGCCAGCGCCTTTGCTTCTCCCTGGAATATTGCTTTCAACGAAGCCCAGCGAATGGCTGTTCATGCAGATTCCAGCTTTTTTGAAGACAATCCAAAAGGTGGGTTGCAGGGTCTTAAAGCTGCACGGGCAATGGCGCTCATAAGCTACCGCACTTCGGAAGCCTATAATCTGACCCAGAAAGATGAAAGCAATCAACTGCTTTCCGGATACAAAGCTGTCTCCTATCAGCAGTATCAGGGCGAAAAACTGATACAGCGTTACAATGCCTTCAGTTATGTAGTGATGTCGAGACTTTTTGATAGTCATAATGTAGGGCGCGGCAGGGAAAGCATTGAAGCTGTCCTGAAATCGGTGAAGGCTAAAACCCTTGTATTGGCGTTGGATTCTGACAGGCTTTTTCCGGTAGATGAACAAAAATTTGTTGCTGATCATATTCCCGGAGCGGTATACAAAACCATTTACACCGACTTCGGCCATGATGGATTTCTTATCGAAGTGGATCAGCTTACTAAATTAACACAATCTTTTTTAAGTACTTATGGAAAAACCTGAGCTTGTAATCGGACTTTTTGGCTTTGGCGTTGTCGGCGAAGGTCTTTATCATGTGCTCGAAAACAGCAAGACTGTCAACGCCAGAATAAAACAGATCTGTATCCGCAATCCTGAAAAAGAACGCAGTCTGCCGCCTGATTTTTTCACCAATGAGGTCTCAAAAGTATTGGAGGATAAAGAAATCAATCTTTTTGTTGAGCTGATTGATGACCCCGTTGAGGCTTATAATATTGCCAAAACTGTTTTGCAAAGCGGCAGACGTATTGTCAGCGGAAACAAAAAAATGCTGGCATTTCACCTGCCCGAGCTCATCGAGCTTCAGCAAAAACATCAAGGAACACTCCTTTACGAAGCTTCTGCATGTGGCAGCATTCCCATCATCCGCAACCTTGAAGAGTATTATGACAATGATCTTATGACATCTGTGACCGGCATCTTAAACGGCTCTTCCAATTTCATCCTGACAAAGCTTTTTAAAAGCGGAACCGACTATGCCGCTGCACTGAAAGAAGCACAAAATCTGGGTTTTGCAGAAAGTGACCCCTCCGCCGATGTGGATGGATTTGATGCTCTTTACAAACTTGTTATTATTGCAACTCATGCCATCGGAACGTGGGTGCATCCTGAAAAGTTGTTTCATACAGGAATAAGAAATATCAGCAGAGACGACATCAGGTTTGCCATCGAAAAGGGCTTTAAAATAAAGCTGATCGCAAAATTGGTGAAGCTGGGGAAGGAAAATTTCAGTCTGTTTGTGATGCCCAGTCTGACAAGTCCCGAAAATTATGTTTACAACGTAGAAGACGAATACAATGGTGTAATCATTGAAGGTCAGTATTATGACAAGCAGTTTATGTTTGGTAAAGGTGCAGGCGCTTATCCAACAGGTTCGGCAGTTTTGAGCGACATCACAGCCTGCGAACATGCATACAGCTACGAATACAAGAAAATCAAGTATTTCAGAAAGCTATCCTACAGCGAAGACCTGAAGCTGAAAATTTACCTCCGTTATGAAAATCTGATAGACCTCAGTCATTTTAGTTTTGAAACGATCAGCGAAAAATACACAAGTCTGCAATATAATTTTGTGATTGGTGAAATATGGCTTTCTGAGCTTGTCAGACTTAAAAATATAATATTGAAACTAAATGTTTTTCTGGCTTTTTATGAGGAAGAGGTTTAGGCCAGCTTACTATAAAAGCATTGAAAACGCTTAAGAGAAATTCATTTTTATTATAGATTTTCCTGATTTAATATAATCATGGAGAACTTGTTTAAATGGATGCTCTTAATCATTTCCAGGTTCAATCAAGTCCCAGAGATTGCCGTACAGATCAGCAAAGACAGTCACTTTTCCATAACTTTCATGTTGGGGTGGCCTTATGATTTTTATTTTTTGTTGTATCAGATTTTCATAATCACGTTCAAAATCGTCAGTGAATAGAAACAAAAATACCCTTCCGCCTGATTGATTTCCAACCTGAGCTTTCTGCGTTTCATTTGCGGCCTTTGCAAGCAGAAGACAAAATTCGGAAGTGCCAGGCGGAGCAATTAAAACCCATCTTTTTGTTTCAGAGAGTTTATTGTCTTCGATCAACCGAAAATTTAGCTTGTCGCGGTAGAATTCAATTGCTTCATCGTAATCATCAACTAACAGTGTTACGTGCGCAATCTTTTGATTTATGATTCTTTTCAAGTGATTCTAAAAGTAAAATTAACAGACTACCTCACTGGCTGCTTCCACTCCAATGTTTGCATAAAATGCAGCACATCGGCTTTCACAAAATGGATCAAAGGTTCGATGGAGTCGTTGTTTGGTCTGATATTGAAGTACAAAGCACCGCGTACAAAGTGGTTCGCTGAGTCAGTGACATAAAACTGCAGAGGAGACGCCACGCCTTTGCCGCCAATCTGGTAAAGAGTGCCATAAATATTTGCCTCTTCAAATGAAATAATGCTGTCGGTAATTGCATTGGCTTTCGGAAGATGTTTCATAGCCATAGTGCGGGCATCTTCGATAAAAACATTCAGGTTGTTGTTAAGTTTTTTATAGCTAAGATGCAGGCTGGCTTTCATTTGTGGAAACTCGATGTTCAACCAGCTTTCGTCAGTGGGTGAAGTTGGGTCAGGCATTACAACCGCATATTCAGGATATTCAAAATTGTATTGTTGCAAAGAATCATATTTTATCCATGATTTTTGCGGCAGGTCGATGCGAAAGTATCCACGTGGCTTTGGTGAATAGTTTTGTTCACAAGCTGTGAGGAAAATAAAAGCAATGAGAACGACAAAAAAGAAAGGATAAAAAAAATTAGTCTTCATTATTTTTATTGTAGGTAACTTTTATCTGTTTAATCCGGCGTGTATCGGCATCAACCACTTCAAAAAGAAAACCTTTACATTTCACCTGAACACCGTTTTCCGGAATACGTCCTTCCAGTTCGAGCAATAAACCGGCGAGTGTATCTGAATCACCTTGTACGTTTTCAAAATAATGGTCTTCAAGATCCATTACCTTAATAAAATCTACAAGATTGCTTCGGCCTTCAAAAACATAGATGCCCTGACCCGTTTTTTTGTAGAAACTATCGTCAGGAACCTTGTCAAACTCGTCTGAAATATCTCCAACAATTTCTTCGATGATGTCCTCGAGCGTTAGCAATCCGGCTGTACCTCCATATTCATCGACAACAATAGCCATATGGATTTTCTTTTGTCTGAACTCCTGAAGCAAATCATTTATTTTTTTGTTTTCAGGTACAAAAAATGCAGGTCTGATAAGCTTTTTCCAGTCGATGTCGTCATTGCTTAAAAATGGAATCAAGTCTTTTATATAAAGTATACCAAGAACTTTATCCAGATTTCCTTCAAAAACGGGTATGCGTGAAAAACCACTGTTCAGCACCATGTCGATCAGTTTATCAAAACTTGCCTTAACATCAATGGCAGTGATATCAACACGCGATTTCATCACGCTGCGCACCTCCTTTTCACCAAAAGTGGCTATGCCTTTAAGCATCTTCTTTTCGGCTGGCGGTGTTGTTTCGTCTGAAGTTATATCAATAGCAGCAGACAACTCACTCATTGTCAGACTATGGGTTTTGTTTGCAAGATGTTTATCCAAAAAAGAAATTGACCCTACCAAAGCTGCACTCAGAGGTTTGAAGATGTATATAAAAACAAGGAGTACAGGTGCCATCATCTGAGCAATCCGAAGTGGTTTCTTATTGGCATAGATTTTAGGTACGATTTCACCAAAAATGAGAATCAGGGAGGTGATAACTACAACTTGTATTAAAAAAGCAGCCAATGCATTTTGAGAAAAATCAAAAAGGTTGAAAGTGATATAGGAGGACAAAATTACGATTGAAACATTTACCAGATTATTAACAATAAGAATTGTGGCCAGCAATGTTTTTGGGATTTCACGCAAATGCAGCACTTTTTTGTTCTGCTCGCTCGCCTCTTCTTTCAAAGCATTGAGATCGGTAGGTTTGAGCGAAAAAAAGGCTGTTTCGCTGCCCGAAATCAATGCAGAAACTGCCAGCAAAAGCAAAAGAACAAGCAGGCTGAATACTGTGTTGGCATCAAAGCCGAGAAAAATAATGGATGTCATTAGCGAGAATATACTCGCATAAGGGTCAGGATCAGGCGTTTCCAAAATAAGCTGTTTAGAATTCCGCTACAAAATTACACAAAAATGTTGATGTTGCACATTATCATTCAATCATTTTATATTTAGAACGGCAAATCTTCTTCGGCTGATGATTGAGTAGGATAAGTATCATAAGGAGTAGTTTTACTTTCTTCAGCCTGTCCGCGATCGTACTTTGGTTCGGTTCCGGACACCGGCAGATTTCCTCCTTTTGAAATGAGGTTCATTTTTTCGGCAATTATTTCAGTAATTGACTTATTAACTCCCTGACTATCGGTATATTGCCTTGATTTAATTTTGCCTTCAATGAAAAGCAGATCGCCCTTGATATAGTTTCGGCGTTTTTCTGCAATATCACTTGCCAGATTTCCCCAGGCGACAATATTGTGCCACTCGGTCTGATCCTGCCAGTTACCTTCACGATCGCGGTAACGTTCACTTGTGGCAAGACTTACGGTCATTTTCTTTCCGCCATTTTCGAATGAAATCACTTCAGGGTCTTTTCCTAACCGCCCTATGAGCATCACTTTGTTTAAACCAGCCATTGTTGTCTTTTATTTATGTTTTAACAATCTAAAGAATCTATGTTTTGCAAATAACGATCAATAAGTCTTGGCAAGGGGTACTCGCCAAGTCTGTTTTCGCAAATCAAAGATAGGCCATTTTTTATATCATCCCCAAACGGATCTTCAAATCTTAAATGGAAAAACCTTGCATAAAGCGTCTGATGTGTCAGTTGATGTTTGTAAATACCTGAAACTTTTGAGAGTGTATATTTTTTATTTTTTGTCCAGTCAAGAAATTCGCTGCTGTTTATCAAATCTAGGAAACATGTTTCCTCTTTGGTTTCTATCAGCGGGAAATCATACAGGCCTTCCCAGATATCACTTGCACTTCTGTGCCTTATGACCAATTCACAAGTTACACCATTATTATAGGTGCAAATAAAATAATTGAAATGACGGACACTTGTTTTAATTTTCTTCTGCTTGAAAGGGATTGAAGACACAAGTCCTTGCATGTTTGCGATACATATATCGCTGAAAATACAGGCGTTACAATCAGGTGAGGACGGAACACATTGTAGCGCACCAAACTCCATAAGTGCCTGATTGTGCTGCCCGGGATTTTCTTTATCCAGCAATTCATTCGCGAGTGATTCAATTTTTTTGATTCCATCTGCACTGTCAATGGCCTCCTGAACACCGAAAACACGGGATAGTACTCTCGTAACATTTCCATCCACAACAGCATTTGGCAATCCGAATGCAATCGATCCCACTGCAGCAGCAGTATATTTGCCAACGCCCTTTAAACGTAACAGCTGCTTGTAATCGGCCGGAAAAGCACCATCAAAATTATTGACGATCATTTTTGCAGTGATCAAAAGGTTGCGGGCTCTGCTGTAATAACCCAAGCCTTGCCAAAGTTTCAGCACTTCTTGTTCTGAAGCCTGTGAAAGTGACAGTACATCAGGCCATTGCGAAAGAAAACGTTGATAATAGGCCATTCCCTGATCAACTCTTGTTTGTTGCAAAATGACTTCTGAAAGCCAGATCGCATAAGGATCAGCTGTCTCACGCCATGGAAGTGAGCGATGGTTTTGTTTGTACCAAACTGTAATCTTGTGTGAAAATTCATTCATTTTTTTAGAAAATATTTATATAGAGCCCTTTAGGTAAAAAAAAAATCAAAAAAAATCTTTCAAATATAAAAATGTTCTTAACTTTGCCAGCCAAATAAAATACCACAGTATTAATCTATTAATCATTTTAAGATATGACTAAAGCAGAAATCGTAGCAGATGTTGCTAACAAAACAGGTGTAGAAAAAGTTGCCGTTCAGGCCGTAGTTGAGTCTTTCATGGAAGTTGTAAAGTCTTCTATGATGAACGGTGAAAATGTTTATCTGAGAGGCTTCGGCAGCTTCACAATCAAGAGAAGAGCTGAAAAAACGGGAAGAAACATTTCCAAGAACACAACTATTATTATCCCAGCTCATAACATTCCATCTTTTAAACCTGCTAAAACATTTGTCAATCAGGTTAAGAACAGTGGAAAATAATCCCTTTATCATCAAGTATTAAAAAATTAAGTCATGCCAAGCGGAAAAAAAAGAAAAAGACACAAGATGGCAACTCATAAACGCAAAAAGCGTTTAAGAAAGAACAGACATAAGAAGAAATAGTTCTAAACGGAAACGTTAAATTGAATAACACAATGCTTAAAAATTTGAAGCATTGTGTTATTCCTTTTATTATAGCGGCATTACCTCCTGCCGTGAACAGAAGTTACCAAAACCCCTTAAAGGTAAATCATCATTAACTCTAAAATTAAATACAAGTGAACAGAGAACTCATCATAGATTCTCGGGCTTCGGAGGTTGATATTGTTCTTTTGGAAGATAAGCTTCTGGTTGAACTACACAAAGAAAAGACGAATAATAATTATGCAGTAGGCGACGTATATCTGGGTAAGGTTAAGAAAATCATGCCCGGTCTGAACGCTGCCTTTGTTGATGTTGGTTACGAAAAAGACGCGTTTCTGCATTATCTTGATCTGGGTCCACAAATAAAATCATTGAATAAATACGTCAAACTTGCCCTTAGCGGCAAGCCGGAAGCCGTATCAATGGAAAACTTCAGGATTGAGACAGACATCGAAAAAACCGGAAAAATAACACAGGTACTGGCAAGTGGAGCACAAATCCTCGTTCAGATCGCCAAAGAACCTATCTCTACCAAAGGCCCCCGGATTTCATCCGAAATTTCTTTTGCGGGCCGCTATTTAGTCCTTGTGCCTTTTTCAACACGTATTTCGGTTTCACAAAAAATTCGCAGCAGCGAAGAAAGAAACAGACTGAAACGCCTCATTCAAAGCATTAAACCTAATAATTACGGTGTTATTATACGAACCGTAGCCGAAAACAAAAAAGTCGCTGAACTTGATGCTGACCTTAGAAATTTGGTTGAAAAGTGGGAAAAAACCACTACCAAATTAAGCAATGCAAAAGCACCAGTGAAAATTATGAGCGAGCTTGATCGCACTTCGGCCATTTTACGTGACCTTCTCAACGAATCATTCAACAACGTACACGTAAACGACCCATCACTCTACGAAGAAATAAAAAGCTTTATCCAGACTATCGCTCCCCAAAAGGCTGACATAGTGAAGCTCTACAAAGGCAAAGCGCCTATCTTCGAGAACTTTGGTGTCGACAAACAAATAAAAGGTCTTTTCGGTAAAACAGTTACAATCAGAAGTGGAGTCTATCTCATTATAGAACACACCGAAGCCATGCATGTGATCGATGTAAACAGCGGTCATCGTGTAAACAAAGAAAACAGCCAGGAAGAAAATGCCCTTGAGGTGAACCTGGAAGCAGCAGCAGAAATTGCACGTCAGTTAAGGCTCAGAGATATGGGCGGTATCATCGTGATCGACTTCATTGATATGCACGACAGCAAACATCGCCGAGAACTCTATCAAAAGCTTAAAGATGAAATGGCCCGTGATCATGCAAAACACACCATTCTCCCTCCAAGCAAATTCGGTCTTGTTCAGATTACACGTCAGCGTGTAAGACCTGAAATGAATGTCGAAATTCTTGAACGCTGCCCAGTGTGCGATGGATCAGGAAAAATAAAACCAAGCATACTATTTACCGACGAAATTGAAAATAACCTGAAGTATCTCCTGCAAGATCAAAACGAAAAAAACGTCACCCTTGCAGTGCATCCCTATATGCATGCTTACCTCACCAAAGGGCTTCTTTCAAGAAGGGTTAAATGGATGTGGAAATATCGCAAGACATTTAAAATTAATGCGATGAAAAATTATCACATGCTTGATTATAAATTTTTTAATCAAAACAACGACGAACTCACTATCTGATAGCAAAAGTTCAGTCGACAAAATTATATTCCCGGATGATCGAATTTAAAAGGTCATCCGGGTTTTTTAGATCAAAAGAGAAAACACTAACTTTGCAGCATGGAAATCGTATTAAGTGGCATCAGGCCAACAGGAAACCTGCACCTTGGAAATTATTTTGGTGCAATCAAAAACTTCGTTAAAATGCAGGAAGAAAACCAGTGTTTTTTCTTCATTGCCGACTATCATTCGTTAACAACACATCCAAAGCCAGGTGATCTGCATGGAAACGTGAAGCAGGTGCTTGCAGAGTATCTTGCCACAGGCCTCGATCCGGAAAAGGCAACGTTGTATGTGCAAAGCGATCTGCCTGAGATTGCAGAACTCTATCTTATACTGAATATGAATGCATATATGGGTGAACTCGAAAGAGTTACAACCTTTAAGGAGAAAGCCCGCAAACAACCTGAAAATGTAAATGCAGGCCTCCTCACTTATCCAAGCCTCATGGCAGCTGACATTCTTATTCACAAAGCGCATAAAGTTCCTGTGGGTAAAGATCAGGAACAACACCTTGAAATGACCCGCACATTTGCACGTCGTTTTAATCGTATGTATCAGGAAGATTTTTTCCCAATTCCACAGGCATATAACTTTGGCGCTGATCTTGTGAAAGTTCCCGGCCTCGATGGCAGCGGAAAAATGGGCAAATCAGAAGGAGAAGGCAATGCAATTTTCCTTGTTGACGACCCTTCTGTTATCCGAAAAAAAGTTATGAGAGCAGTTTCAGATGCAGGGCCATCTGAGCCAAATCAGCAAAAACCTGAGCCAATAGAAAATCTATTTTCGCTCCTGAAAATTGTTTCCGCTCCTGAAGTAGTTGGGTTTTTTGATCAGCAGTACAATCAATGTGCAATTCGTTATGGCGATCTGAAAAAACAGTTGGCAGAAGATGTTATCGCTTTTACCGATCCCATCCGCAAGCGCATTCTTGAAATTGCAGCAGATGAAGCTTATATAAGCAAAGTAGCCAGATTAGGCGCCGAAAAAGCACGCGAAAGTGCTGCTAAAACAGTAAAGGAAGTGCGCGAGATAATCGGTTTCAGACCTTTTTAATGAATCAAAAACATTATGGGTAATATTGAGAAAAACATAAGCAAACTTGTAACATTCATGTTGCGTTTGGCTGCAATCATGTATTTTTTTACAGCCTTGTATCCATTTCTGGTTGATCCCGGATTTGAGAGCACTTTCGGAGCATGGTCTGTAAGATGGATATTGATCATTCTGCTTGGCGCAATCATCCTTGCATTTTTCATTCTCAAAAAATCCGAGTTTTATGTTTATGGCTTCTTTCTTGTCCTTATTGTTTCAATTTACCAGATGTTTGCATCACTCACCGTTAGCAGGTCAATAACCGAACTTTTTCTACATTTTTATGTGCTTTCAACAGCAATATATTTTGTAACCCGCGATATAAGAACACAATACGGCAGCAGCAGACATCGCAGACATTCAAAAACTAATCCAGGAACAGGCACTGCATGACAAAATTTATTTCAACTGAAAAGAATCCCGAAAGAGCAGTTGTTGTTGGACTTGCAACCCGATACCAATCGAAGGAGAAGGTAGATGAGTATCTCTATGAACTCGAATTCCTGCTCGAAACAGCTGGTGGAATTCCGGTTAAACGTTTTACACAGGCGCTTGATTTGCCCCATTCCCGAACCTATGTTGGTGCAGGAAAACTGGAAGAGATAGCACAATATGTCAAAGCTGAAAATATAGATTTGGTTGTTTTTGACGATGAACTGGGCGGCTCCCAAATTAGAAACATTGAGAAAGAAGTGGGCTGCAAAATACTTGACCGCACCAATCTCATTCTCGATATTTTTGCAAAACGCGCACGCACAGCACATGCCAAAACTCAGGTAGAACTGGCGCAATACCAATATCTTTTACCGCGTCTGACACGTATGTGGACGCACCTCGAACGGCAACGCGGAGGTATCGGACTACGCGGACCAGGAGAAACAGAAATTGAAACCGACCGTCGCGTCATCCGCGAAAAGATCAGTTTGCTCAAGGAGCGACTGAAAGAAATCGATATGCAGCAGGCTGTTCAAAGGAAAAACAGAGGAAAAATGATTCGCGTGGCTTTGGTTGGCTACACCAATGTGGGCAAATCTACACTGATGAACCTGCTCAGCAAATCGGATGTCTTTGCAGAAAATAAACTGTTTGCGACATTGGATACTACTGTTAGAAAGGTAGTGGTTGAAAATCTGCCTTTTTTACTTTCCGATACAGTGGGCTTCATTCGCAAATTGCCACATGGTCTCATTGAGTCATTCAAATCAACATTGGATGAAGTACGGGAATCGGATATTTTGCTGCATGTAGTAGATATTTCACATCAGGAATTTGAATCACAGATAGAGACGGTAACACAAACTTTGACAGAGATTGGCGCCGGTGACAAAAAAACCATCATGGTTTTCAACAAAATTGATGCTTATACCTACGAGCACAAAGATGAAGACGACCTGACGCCGATCACAGAACGCAATTTCACCCTGGAAGAAATGCAGAATTCCTGGATTGCAAAATCAAATACCCCCTGCATTTTTGTTTCAGCGCTTAAAAAAGACAATTATGCCGAGCTAAGGGAAATGCTCTACAAAGAAATTCGCGACATGCACGCCATCCGCTACCCGTATGACAACTTTTTGTACTGAAAAACTGATAACAGGAAAATCATAGCCACAGAAATATCAGTGGCATGTAAATTAACCTGATTTTAACAAAGCCGGAAAACCATAGTATTGCAGAATGTCTATTTTTGACCTTTCAAACAACTGCTGATGAAAAAAATACACCTTATCGGATTATCCCTGTTAGCGGCACTTTTATTAAGCGCTGCATGGCCTGCAAACGGATTTGCACCGCTTATTTTTGTTGCTTTTGTACCCCTGCTTTTCATACAGGATTATTTAGGAAATGAACGAAAAAAAGGCGTGTTTGCGCTGGCATATTTAAGTTTTTTTGTTTGGAACATCCTCACAACATGGTGGATATGGAACTCAACCGAAATAGGCGCCATCGCGGCATTGGGGTTGAACTCCCTCTTTATGGCCACTGTTTTCTGGCTTTTTCATTTCACTAAAGTTCATCTGTACGAAAATCGCAAAGGCTTTTGGATTCTCATCTTCTATTGGCTGACATGGGAATGGTTTCATCTTGACTGGGACCTGAGCTGGCCATGGCTCAACCTGGGTCATGTTTTTTCGACAAAGCATCATTGGATTCAATGGTACGAATATACCGGTGTTGCCGGCGGAACTGCGTGGATTTTGCTTGTGAACATCCTTGTTTTTCAACTGATAAAGAAAATCATAAAAGACAGAAAGACCTCCAGGAAATTTGGACTTCAGCTGGCCGGTGTGTTTCTTGTCGTTCTGATCCCCGTAATGATTTCGGGTTACATTTACAGAAACTATGAAGAAGTTGGTCCAACAGCAGATATCATCGTGGTGCAGCCTGACTTTGATCCATATACTGAGCAATACGAATTGCCGCCTTCAGCCATTATTGACCGCAACCTCGAACTCGCCATGCGCGCCATGACTTCAAAAGCCGATTTTGTTGTCTCTCCTGAATCAGCCATACAGGAGGAGATATGGGAAGAACAGCTAAGCCGATCTTCAGGGCTGGCACAGCTGAATGAATTCATCGGACAACATCCCGAAACTGCCATTGTTATTGGCGCGAGCACCTTCAGTATGGTTCCGGCCGGACAAGAGAAACACCATGCAGCCCGCAAATTCAGAACTATTGAAGGACACTATTTCGCCTACAATACGGCCTTTTATCTTGACGCAAGTCCGCAGCTGCAGCTCTACCATAAATCTAAACTCACGCCAGGCGTGGAAATGATGCCTTCATGGAGAATCCTCCGCCCACTTAACAATTTTGCCATCGATCTTGGAGGCACTGTCGGAACACTCAAAGTGGATGAAGAAAGGAAAGTTTTTGTGCATAAGGACGGATTGTTCAAAGTGGCGCCAGTCATTTGTTATGAATCCGTTTATGGCGAATTTGTTAATGGCTATGTGTTGAATGGCGCCAACCTGATATTTATTATAACCAATGACGGTTGGTGGGGCAATTCTCCCGGTCACCGACAGCATCTTGAATTTGCAAAACTGCGGGCCATCGAAACACGCCGAAGTATTGCCCGCTCTGCCAACACAGGCATTTCAGCATTCTTCGATCAACGGGGCGACATCTATCAGGCTACACCCTACCGCGAACCTGCTGTTATAAGGCAAAAACTTTCGATCAACGAAAAACTAACCTTTTATGTGCGATTCGGCGACTACCTCGCCCGCATTTCTGGTTTTATAAGTGTGATCTTTTTGCTTACCGGCTTCACAAGAAAGTTGCTCAAAAAAAGAAAAGCACTTTGATGCAAATACAAAATGCCTCCGTTTCTGAAGAAATGCATTTGCAGCTTGGGCCTTTTCAGGGAATAACTGATGTGTATTTCAGGCAGGTTTACATGAAGCATTTCGAAGGAATTGATAAACTTTTTACACCATTTTTTTCCGGCATCCATAAGGAAAACAGCAAAAACCTGCGCAGCGATGAAATCAAACCGGCGCTAAATGATCTAAGCATTACTGTGCCTCAGATTTTGAGTAACGATGCAGATGAAATCATTCGCTTTTCTTCGCAATGCAATGCTATGGGATACAATGAAATCAATCTGAATATGGGTTGTCCTTATCCTTTGGTTGCAAAGAAAAAACGCGGTTCGGGGCTTCTACCATATCCAACACTGGTGCAAAGCATCCTCGAAAAACTTGAAGGTAAACTAAGCACCGGATTTAGCATCAAATGCAGGCTTGGATACCACAATGCTGATGAAATTGATGAATTGATACCAATATTTAATAACTTCGACCTTTCCGAATTGATCATTCATGCAAGAATCGGAAAGCAATTATATAAAGGTATTCCGGATTTTGATCGTTTCAAAGCTGTTATTTCTCAAATAAAAGCGCCGCTCGTCTACAACGGAGATATTTTTTCGTCAGATAATCTGGATGATTATCAGGCAAAATTTGAATTCATAAACAGCTGGATGCTTGGGCGTGGTTTACTCGCCGATCCCTTCCTTCCTTCAGATCTCAAAAAGATTCACAATGTTGCAGAAAATGACAATCGGAAAGAAAAAGTAAGACTTTTTATGAACGAATTGTATCAACTTCGAAGGGAAATGAGCAATGACAATCTTTCGGTTTTAGGTAGAATGAAAGAGCTTTGGTCCTATCTAAGGTTTTCCTTTGATGAACCTCAAACCGTGTGGCGGCTTGTTCGCAAAGTGAAAAACTTTGCTGAATATGAATCTGCAACGGATGCGATTTTTAACGAATTGTATTGGGTTGGAACTGGTTATGCACGGAAAAGCGAAATTCAGCTCACTGAAGACCAGTAAAATTATAGCCAGCATTTTCGCTCATAATTCTCATTTTCTTTGTGGAACTTAGTGCCTTCTTCGTGGCGCTCTGTGCAACAGCTCTGTCACAAAGTTTCCCTCGTTCGGCGTAGTTTACAACCATAGCCGTAAGCTTCGATTGTCTAATTTTGCCGTCTCAATTAAACATTTCAAAATACGATGGACGATACACGCACCAACATCATACTTCGCAAACCTGAATGGCTCAAAACAAAAGTTCCGGCAGGAAAATCATATTTATCAAGGCTGGCGCGGATTTGCAATCCGTGACACAGCTTAGTTAATTTATAAAGGCACAAATTACAAATCCGGGCCAGCCTTAAAGACGGCCAGATAGAATATGCAATCCGTGACCCTTGGATTTTGTTTGAGGCACGAAATACAAATTCTATCAAGGAACTATTTGCACGAATCTAGATCTGTTGTTCTATGACTTCTGTCGGATTATAATTTGTTGAGGCTTATGCGTTTGGCACGGATTGCAAATCCGCGCCAGCCTTCGATCGATACTCCCTTTTAATACTATATAAATTGTCTTAGCTTGACCGCAATGGTTTGCAACTACGTCGCCGCATTCTATTGGTCTCCAGACCGTTGAAAACACGGTTTGCTTTATTGTCCTTTTGTTTCGGCAATACCGAAAGCTTTCGGCACTAAAACCATTTGCCCAAACGATGGCTCACGCGCTGCGTTGAAGTAACATTATAATTTATGAGAACCATTTTTTGGAGACTGCTGATGCGTTCGGCGGAGTTTGTTGCATTTTTTTCATCTAAGCCGATGTATTCATCAAAATTTCTCGCGCTTTCCTTTTTATACTGCGAAAAAGCTACATTTGTATTTGCTTTCAAATAATATAAAATGCGTATTCCAAAACTCAGCTTTCATTTAAGTTACCAGATGATCGTCTGGGCGCTTGTCAGCATTGCGCTTCTTCTGGCTGTTGGCTACCTCATTATTTCATACATCTATCAGCTACAGGATAACACAAAAGTGTTAATAACCGAAAACGCGATCAGCACCCGCAATGCTCAGGATCTTCGACTGGCATTATACCGTGTTCGGGCAGCATCGCTTACAAATGTTTTTGATAAGAGTGATGAACAGATTCAAAACCTCGAAAGGGAACAAAAAGCATTTCTTCTTCTTGTCGACAAAGCAGATCAGGCAACCAACACTTTTGAAGAAAATAAACTGATTCAGCAAATTTCAGCATTGTTTTCAAACTATGAGCAAACCTTGAAAAACGCAATCGAAATGCACAGAAAGGGGCGGCTTACACAGCCAAATGCAGTGATATTGCTCGCCAGCCAGGATCTTATTAATACCATTGAAGATAAAACCAACCAGCTTATCAATATCAAGGAAGAAAAGCAAAATACCCTTGAAAACAGCATCGAAGTCAATGATAATATTATCACTACAGCCATATACTCACTCGGTATAAGTGGAATTATAATGGGACTCATTCTGGGTTGGTTAATTGCCCGTATTATCCTGAATCCGATATACAAACTGGTGTTAAAAGTGCGCGATGCAGCCGGTAGTGAGGTTGTGGAACATATACGCATGACTCCCGGCAAAGAGCTGGAAGAGCTCGACCTGCACATCAACCGGCTTATCGGGAGAATCAACAAAGCCAACGAGGACCTGCAAAAAAACAGGGAACTACTTGACCGTTCAGCCAAGTTTGCTGCAGTCGGAAAAATTGCTCCGGCGCTGGCCCATGAAATAAGAAACCCATTAACGTCAATCAAAATGCTTATTCATAGCATGTTGCAAGAAAGTGAAGATGGTTCTGAGCAAAAAGGTGATCTTGAAATCATGCTTCATGAAATCAACAGAATGGAGGAGTTTTTACAGAATTTCCTTAAATATGCACGCCCATCGAAGCCCCAAATGCAGCAAATTGATGCCATCGAAGTCATCCGTCAGGTGCTGCATCTGATGCAGGCCAGATTGAAACAAAGCAACATCAGTCTGAAAGAAAACTATGAAGAAACTGCTGTCATTATAAAGGCTGACCCAAATATGCTGAAACAGATTTTAATGAACCTCATCATCAATGCAGTGGATGCAATGGGTAAAAGTGGTGTTCTGACTATTTCGACCAGAAAAACTACTGACACAGAGGGTCAACCAACTTTTATCATCAGCGTTGAAGACACCGGCTCCGGAATACCGGCTGAAATTATTGACACACTTTTCGACCCGTTCGTTAAAAACAAAGAACATGGTATTGGTCTGGGCCTGTCAATTTCGCAACGAATTGCCGACTTGCATCATGGTCATATTCATGCATCTAACAATCATCCTAACGGTGCTGTTTTTTCACTTCATCTCCCGATTCAAAGCTGATCATGGATAAAAAACTGATACTTATCGTTGATGATGAAGAGAACGTAAGGTACTCCTTCCGAAAGCTTTTTCGCGATCCGTTGATAGAAATAATTGAAGCCACCAACGGTCTTGATGCACTGACAGTGCTTAAAAAGGAAAACCCTGATCTTGTGCTGATGGACATTGAAATGCCCGGCATGAATGGACTCGAAGCTATTCAGAGAATAAAAATTATGCAACCAACGTTGCCGGTGATCATTATGACTGCCTTTGGCACTACCGAACGTGTGATAGCTGCAATGAAATACGGCGCTTTCGAATACATTGAGAAACCTTTCGATATTGAACGGCTAAAAACCCTTGTTAAAGAAGCCCTCGAAACCAAAAAGTTTTCTAAATCAGAAAAAGCTGTTGCAGAAAGTCATTTCACTGCAAGCCCCGATGAGATTGTAGGTTCAAGCACAGCCATCAAGGAAGTTTATAAAATGATTGGCCGTGTGGCCGCTTCCGATGTGAGTGTGCTCATCAGCGGTGAGAGCGGAACGGGAAAAGAGCTGGTTGCTAAGGCAATACATCGCTACAGTGATAGGATAAACAATCCTTTTATTGCAATAAATTGCGCTGCTATTCCAGATAATCTTTTGGAAAGCGAACTCTTTGGCTTTGAAAAAGGCGCATTTACAGACGCTTCTCAACCTAAACAAGGCAAGTTTGAGCAGGCCAATGGAGGAACTCTTTTTTTAGATGAAGTAGCAGATATGAGTATGACCCTACAGGCAAAGCTATTGCGTGTTTTACAGGAAGGCACTTTTGAAAGACTTGGGAGCAACAAAACCGTACAAACGGATGTTCGCATCATTTCAGCTTCCAACAAAAATCTTGAAGCAGCTATCGCTAAAGGTCAGTTTCGCGAAGATCTCTATTACAGGCTTAAGGTTATCACCATTACAATTCCTCCTTTGAGAATGCGAAAGGAAGATATCCCGCTTTTGGCTAATTACTTTGTCAGGCGATACAGTCATGAGTTAAAGCGCCATTTGGTAACGATTCCACCTGAAACCATTGAATTGCTCGAAAACCAGCCTTGGCCTGGAAATGTCAGAGAGCTTGAAAATTTGCTGAAACGCTCCATCTTACTTTGCAAAAGCAACGTCATTACACCCGATCTGATTCAAAAGGAGATAGTTTCAGAAATGATAAACAAGGCTGTTTCCGATATAAAAGATATTTCTTTTATCCCTGAAAACTTATCAGATTTCGAAGGCAGGTTGTACAAGCATGTTATTGAAAAGACAGAGAAAGAGTTGATTGTTAAATGCATGCAGCAAAACAAGGGTAATCATGCAAAAACAGCACGACTTTTAGGGATATCGAGGGCAATGTTGTATGAACGCATGGAAAAATTCGGCCTTTCAACACAGGAGAATACTGACTCCACTGACTGAAATTCTTACAACCTGACTGAATTTCATACACTTTTTGTTGATATTTTGGGTTTAAGTACTCAGCCAAAAAAACACGTTTAATCTATTTAATTGAATATAAATGTTTTATAACATTTGGCACACCTATTGAAGTATAGTGATTCGTAAAAATAAATCTATTCATCAATAAAATTTAAAACCATGAAAAATTTCATTAAAACCACCTTTGCAATTGGAATCATTGCGTTGACTTTTGCAAGTTGCGCTAAAGCACCAGAAGTAGAAATGACCAGCGCCAAAGCTTCTATCGAAGCCGCTAAAGCAGTTGAAGCAGAGCGTTATGTTCCTTCAGAATTCAAAGCATTGCAAGATTCAATGAACGTAGCAGTATTGGAAATTGAAAATCAAAATTCAAAATTTGCACTTTTCAGAAATTACAAAAAAGCAACTGGCACTTTAACATCTATTGCGACAATGTCGGAAACAGTTAAAGAAAATGCTGCAGCTCGTAAAGAAGAAGTTAAAAACGAGGCACAACAGGCACTTGCTGAAGTTACCGCACTTGTTACGGAAGTAAAAGAATTACTTGCTTCAGCTCCTAAGGGAAAAGAAGGCAAGGAAGCTCTTGAAGCCATTCAGGGGGATGTGGTTTTAGTCGAGTCTTTCCTTGCTGAAGTTTCCACACTCATCAACAATGGTGATTATCTTACCGCTGTTGACAAAGTGAAAGCTGCAGGCGAAAAAGCTGCTGCATTAAAAGCTGAACTTGAAGAAGCTATTGCAAAAACAACTAAACGCAGGTAGTAGCAAAAACACAGGGTTCGAAAATCCTGTTTGCAAAACCTGAAAGAAGCTTTCTTCTGTCAGAAAATCCAAAAACCCCGGTAATCATATATTGCCGGGGTTTTTGATTGAATATTCCAGATTACATTATCAATGCAAATCTCCCGATAGACGGAACGACCTTATCTCATTAGCCTGCTTTCACTCGCACCGGCATAAAGCATATTATAATTTCATCTGGTATTTTTTGTATCTTAAATCGTACTATTTTTGTGCGATTTTTATTCATAGCCGAAACAACAAAAAACACTTTTTTGAGGTTTGAACGCATAAATACAGACGTCCTAAATTAATGAAAAAGATAATCCTTATTCTTACAGTCTTACTGCTGATAGCTTTCTCAACTTTTGCCACTTTGTACTATTTTGCGCCAAAACCCCCGATGGGAACGCTCGAAAAATGTCATAGAGATATTAGCGCTGCACATGACGCAGAAGCACAAAAATACGCGGCTGATCTGCTTGCCGAAGCAGAAGTATTTTATGAAGAAGCCAAAAAAGCATTTCAGGAGCAAAATCAAAAAATCTATTTTTTACGCGATTACAGTACCGTTCTTAATTTGGTTTCACAGGCAACTGCCAAGGCTGAAGATGCTATCAAAAAAACAGCAGATGCAAAAGCAAACCTTAAGACAGACATCAAGAAAAAACTCGATTCAGTAAATCACAAAATAGAGCATTTTCAAACCTATTACGCACATTTGCCTTTAAATGCGAAAGCAAGGAAAGATTTCACCAACGCAAAATTAAAATACCTGGAGTCGCAGCAGGCCTTCGAAAGAAAAGCATATTTGGTGGTTGGAAACAACCTTGATGAGGCAAACCGTCTGATCAGTAAATCAGTAAAAGCTGCACATCAACATCTGAGCGATTACTTTGATGATCTTCCAAAATGGAAAAAGTGGTATAGTGAAACGGTTGAATGGACCAGAAAAAATAAATCAACAGCAATAATTGTCGACAAATTTGCACACAAATGCTATGTATACAAAAACGGCAAAGTGCTAAAAGAATATACTGCCGAACTAGGACCAAACTGGATAGGAACAAAGCTTTACAGAGGTGACAAGGCTACCCCCGAAGGAAAATATCATGTCACAAAAAAGAAGTCAGGCTCAAACACCATCTATTACAAAGCGTTCCTGATCAATTATCCCAATGACGAAGACAAAGTCCGCTACAAATCAAATGTTCAAAGTGGCAGAATTCCTAAAAGAGGCATTGGTAATCTGATCGAAATTCATGGTGGCGGCGGGAAAGGTGTAAACTGGACCGATGGCTGTGTTGCTTTAACCAATGATGACATGGATAAAATCTGGGGACTTGTGGCTGTTGGCACACCTGTAACGATTGTCGGCTCAATGAGAAGTTTACAGGAAATAAACGGACAATAGATAGTTTAGATTAAAAACAGTAAAATAATTTTTGGGTAAATTGAAATATGAAAGAAATCCTGATCGAGCTTAAACCCTTGGCATATGGCAAATTAACTGTAGTTTTATTTGCTTTGGCAATCTCTTTCCTCTGGGGAGTCATTTTGATTGGTAGACAAGAAAGATTGCAGGAAAAAGCAATTGGGTTGTTTCATAAGAGTGATGTCAGATTTTCCTTTCAACGGATTGGCCCTGATGCACTTGCCGACTATAATTCCAAACTTGAAAAATCTATTGAAACCACAGCAGTTCAACTGAAAAAGCTTTTGCCAACTGCTCCATACATTGTAGTAAACACTACAGGTAATGATTTCAAATTGTACAACAACAGGCATGAAATCATTCGCGAAGGGCTGGTTTCGACAGGAAGCTTTACAATACTTAAAGCTGGAAACAACAAGGCCTGGATGTTTAAAACACCTCGCGGACAATTAAAAGTATTGGGCAAAACAAAAGATCCAGTTTGGAAACGACCTGATTGGGCATTTATTGAAGAAGGCCTGAAAGTGCCTTCCTACAATCATCCTTCGCGTTATGAATATGGAACTTTGGGCGATTATTCACTGAATCTTGGCGACGGCTATCTCATTCACGGAACACTTTATCAGCGTTTTCTGGGTCTTCCTGTAACGCATGGATGTATTCGTATGGGCGATGATGATCTGGAACTGGTGTTCAAGACATTGCAAATTGGTTCAAGAGTGTTTATTTACTAGCAGCATATCAGTAATTTATGTCAACTGAAAACCCGAAAAATAATAAAATGGATAATAAAGATCAGATCTGGATTCTTAGATTTTTCTTTTGGTTTGCCAAAAACAAGAAAATGCAAATCCTGTTGCTTCTTCTGATTTTTGTCTTTCCAATTCTGGTGCTCATCAACAATGTATTCATTCCTGTTGCCAATTTTGACCTGATTCCTGGTCAAAGTGAAAACACTTTAGGGATTGAAGATTCTACAAAAAATGAATTAAAAAAACCAACAAAGGAACAGCTTATCTTGCTCAAAGAAATTTTCGAAAAGAAAAAAAACCTTGCGTTTCAGCAAAACAGACTGCTTCTTTCCCGTCAGGATTCAATCTACCTTTTGGTAAATATTCCCGACAGCAGCGTCACCATCGAAATTAAAGGACTTGCAGCACGTACGTGCAAAATTCAATCTTTCGAAATGAGTAAAAGATTGCATTACGGACAGCATGAAGCACTCCTGAACTGGCTTTCCGAACCATTTTCATTAGAAAATGAGTTATCGACAATTCCAAAGACGCCAACGCTGGTGGTTGAAGCCCCAAAAGACACTGCAGAAGCTGCAAAATTGCCGCGTAAACCGCTTGAACCTGAAAAAACTTTTGTTCAATATACACTTTGGTTCAGCAGAAATCTTGTAATTGAAGTGGAACAGACAGAATTGCCCGCTGAGAGCGATTTTGAACTTATAAGGCGATATAAACATCAGCATGACAGCCTTTTCAAAAGAAGTCTGATCAAAAAAATTGCCGAACCAATGCATCCAGACCAGCCTATCCAGATTAAAATCAAACTGAATGAGGCTGATGCAAGGGCAATTTATCGTGCCATGCCACACTCAAATTATGCCAAATTTATTTTGAAACTGTAAAGCATTCTGCATCGCATTCATAGAATTTTGTGAATGCTTTAATTCAGCTTTCGTATACCTTTGCAGCAAAGTCAAAAAAAAATCTGCAATTGAGAATACTTTCCCCTTATTTCGTTTCACTTTTAGGAGGAATATTGCTTTTTTTGGCCTGGTATCCAAATGGAATAACGGTTTTAATCTTTTTTGCACTCCTTCCGTTTTTCTATTTGAGTTCGTCAAAAACGTTTCATCCTTTAAATCTTTTCACAAGTCTTTTTTTCGGATTTTTTTTGTTTCACCTGCTTGCTGCCTGGTGGATGTACAGTTCTACAATTGCAGGAAGCCTGATGGCTCACGTTTTTAATGCAGGCTATATGGCAATTGTGTTTTTGACATGGGCATACGTCCGCCGGTTTATTGCCTCAAAAATGCTGCAACTGCTGATCCTTTTTTCTTTCTGGCTCACTTTTGAATACATGCATCATTTCTGGGAACTTGCCTGGCCCTGGTTCACACTTGGTCATGTATTTGCTGCAGAAACCGCATGGATTCAGTGGTACAGATTCACGGGCAGTCTTGGCGGTAGTGCATGGATTCTGATTGTAAACGGCATCCTGTATATTAGTTTCGGATTGCTTTTGGAGAAAAAATACAGAAATAGTCTTCTGTCAGCTATTTTGGCTGTTTTCGTGATACTTATTCCAATTGTAATTTCAAGCCAGATAGACGCTGGCAGTTCTTCAGACAAGCGCTTTTTGAGTGTTTTGATTGTGCAGCCAAATATTCATCCGCAAAAAGAAAAATTTGCCGGGATGAGCCCTGAACAACAACTTGAACGTGCAATTAAAGTGATGCAAAAAAACATCAATGCTAACACTGACCTGATTGTTTTTCCGGAAACCATGCTGATAGAATCCATCAATGAAAAAGATCCGGATAGCAATTCCTTTATTCAAACCCTTAGAAATTCAATTTCTCAATATCCGGATGTTGCAATCTTTACAGGAGCCTTCACCAAAAGAACAGCGCAATGGGCTACCTCCGACAGCAAAGCGCTCATTATGGATTCAATACCTTTTGTGCTCTACAACAGTGCTTTGCTCATCACAAAAGACAGCATTCAGATCTATCACAAAAACCGGCTGGTTCCTTTGGTTGAAAAGCAGCCATTCCACCGACTCATGCTGCCTGTTAGAAGATTTATCGAGCAGGCTGGCGGTTTTTTCGGGAGCTACGGAACCTTTAACGAAAGACGAGATTTTCAGTTTAATGACAGCATTTTTTTGAGTCCGTTAATCTGTTTTGAGTCTGCTTTCGGAAATTACAATGCCGGAGCAGCCATGAATTCAGGCTTCATAGTGCTGATTACCAACGATGGATGGTGGAGCAGCAGTGGCGGATATTTGCAGCACCTGCAGTTGGCGCGGCTAAGGGCTATTGAAACGGGTCGCTGGATCGTGAGATGCGCCAACACTGGAGTTTCATCAGTAATTGATGCCCGCGGAAATATCCTGATAGCAACAAAATACATGCATGAGGAGACCATTTCGTACAAAATTCCCATTATTGATGAAAGCACTTTTTATAGCCTTCATCATAAAAAAATAGAAATAGTTCCTCTCATAATGAGTCTGCTTTTTGGCCTGGGTTTAATTTTCAGACGTTTTATATTGAAAAACATGAAGTGAAGCATTGCGCCTCTTTCTTATTCAGGGAAACTAAAAATGAACACTATTTTTTATCTTTCTGAAAAAGCACATCCCCTTCTCCGGCATGTTTTTCAAACCATTTCACAACATAAGGACAAACCGGAACCATTTTAAGATGATTTTTTCTGGCATAACTGACTGCGGCCTCAACCAGCTTTGAAGCAATGTTCTGACCACGCAATTCGGGCGAAACATAGGTGTGATTTAGCAATATAACACCTTCCGGATTTTCGAGATAAGAAAGAAAGGCCATTCGTTCGCATTGATGAATAAGATAAAAAATGCCGGTTCTTACATTCTGCTCGTGACGAATAATTGGTTCCATGATACAACAGGTTTAGCAACGAAGATACAAAAAATCAAAGATTTTGTAAACTGCATCGATTCACTTAATTGTATCTTTACAAAACATTTAAAGCATTTATATGAACAACCTCAGGATAATAATTCTATTTGTGGCAGGAATAATACTTCTTTTGACATTCACAGGTTGTGCTCAAACATTTAAGAAAAAAATGATTGCAAATCTGCAACAGGTTGATCTTGACAGATACACAGGAAAATGGTATGAAATTGCCCGATTCCCACATCGCTTTGAGCGTGATCTGACAGGGGTTACTGCAACATACAATTTGCTGCCCAACGGCAAAATTGAAGTCATCAATCAGGGTTTTCAAAACAGCCTCGATGGTCCATTGAAAACTGCCATTGGAAAAGCAAAATATGTTTCAAAGGACGGTAAAGGGCATCTGAAAGTTTCCTTTTTCTGGATCTTCTATGCCGATTATTTCATCCTGGAACTCGATCAGGAAAACTATCAATATGCACTTGTTGGAAGCAGTACGCCTGATTTTTTGTGGATTTTAGGCCGGACGCCACAGATGGATCAGGAAATCCTTGACATGCTTTTAAGCAAAGCAAAGGAGCTTGATTACGACATCACTAAAGTAGAATTGGTTGAACAGCACAAATAGATTTCTATAGAATTCCCATTTTGTCAGCTATCCATGTCATCGAAATCGACAAGATGAATGAAAGGATGGGGGCAATAATCCAGATAATCCAGAATTTGTGAACACTGCTTTTGCTGAAAATCTCTTTCCAGCCATGTTTTGCGCAACCTATTGCCAAAATCGCACCCGTATTGAGCTGTACTAGTGAAGCTGGTATGCCTTTCACGACTGAGACGGTGAGCAATAAACTTGCAGTGATAAATGCAATAACTGTTGCTGACAATGGTCCAAACTCCACGATCTCTTTACCGGTTGCACGAACAACCTTTGTTCCAAGCAGCGAACTCCCAATCCCAAAAGCTGGTGCTATCACCAAAATTGACAACACCATAATAAGCGCAAAATTCTGATCATTTTGGCCGAGATCGAGTTCATTGATAACCATAGAAGCTATTGGACCGCTTGCATTGGCTACATTGTTGGCGCCAATTGAAAAAGCCACATACAGCGATGAAATCAGTACCAACGCCTGCAATCCGGGATGGCTTTTTAATGTTTCAAACTCAAATGAAGCACGCTTCCTCGCTGGTGTATAAATATATTTTCCAGCCGCATACGTCAGGCCAAAACTGATAAGTGGTAAAACAAACCAGGTAGGAATGATTTCAAGAAAAAGTTTCTCGGATTGAAGCACCTCAAAGTAAAGTGCAGGGCCTGAAAGCGCGAAAACAGTAGACTGGCTTGTTGATTGAGGCACTCCAAGCAGATTCGCAAAAAGCAAAGACAATGCAACCGACAGCAAGATAATTGAAGTGAGAATAATTGTCATGTTCTCACTTGGCAATATTCCTTTTCCAAGGGTCATGGCTACATTTTTCCCGACGGTCATGGCTCCAATAAGAACCATGGTGCCAAAAAGACCGGGAATAAGACTTCTTGGAATAAGATTTGCGCCATAAGCAGCCGAAAAGGAAGGTGCTGTTCCACTTCCGCCCATATTAATAGCAAGAAATATTGCAATGACCAAAGGCAGAATAAGCTGACTATAAACAGGATCTATTAACATATTTCAGGTTCTATTCAGGCTGCAAGTTAACAAAAAAAAGGAACCAGCTGTTTTCAAATGATTCCTTTTTCCTTTTAACTAATTTCCATGAAGACAGAATAGGGCTTTGATCTTAGCAATTATTCAACAACGACAAGATGGTAGTTCTTCTTTCCCTTTTGCACAAGGATGTATTTATTTTGCAAAAAGTCGTCTTTGCTGATAAAAGTGGCTTCGCCAACCTTTTGCTTGTTCACAGAAACGCCATTGTCCTTCAGTGTGCGGCGTGCCTCACCTTTTGAAGGAAATATTCCGGTGAGCGTTACCAGAAATTCTGCTATCTCAACAGGGTTTTGCAGTTCATTTAATGAAACGGTTGCCCTTGGAACACCTTCAAAAACACTTAAAAGTGTAGATTCATTCATTTTGCGAAGCACTTCGGTTGTTCCCTTTCCAAAAAGTATCTGACTTGCTTCCTCTGCTGTTTGAAGCTCCTCTTCTGAATGGACGCGGATAGTTACCTCTTTTGCAAGCGCTTTCTGTAGCAGGCGTAAATGCGGAGCCTGACGGTGCTCAGCGCTGAGGGTGTCGATTTCCTCCCGACCCATCAAAGTAAATATCTTGACATATTTTTCAGCGTCCTCATCTGAACAATTGAGCCAGAACTGATAAAAAGCATAAGGTGAAGTTTTTTCCGGATCAAGCCAAACATTGCCACTTTCGGTTTTTCCGAATTTGCCGCCATCAGCCTTTGTAATAAGCGGACAAGTGAGGGCAAAAGCGTTTTGTTCGGAACCTAACTTTCGTCTGATGAGTTCAGTACCGGTAATAATGTTGCCCCATTGGTCTGATCCGCCCATTTGCAGCTTGCAATTTTTATGCTGATAAAGGTGCAAAAAGTCGAAGCCCTGCACAAGCTGATAGGTAAATTCGGTAAAAGACATTCCACTGCCGCTGTCGGCTGCAAGCCGTTTTTTAACAGAGTCTTTTGACATCATATAGTTCACTGTAATATGTTTGCCCACGTCTCTGATAAAAGCCAGAAAACTATAGTCCTTCATCCAGTCATAATTGTTCACCAGCTCAGCCTTGTTGGGCGCCTCTGTTTCAAAGTCAAGAAATTTTGCCAGCTGCACTTTCAGACAATCCTGATTATGGCGCAGCGTTTCTTCATCCAGCAGATTTCTTTCCTGTGATTTGCCCGATGGGTCGCCAATCATTCCGGTAGCGCCGCCGATAAGTGCAATAGGCTTGTGGCCTGCTATTTGCAAATGTTTCAGCATCATAATTCCGACAAGATGACCGATATGTAAGGAGTCGGCCGTTGGATCGATGCCAACGTAAGCTGCAGTGAGTTCTTTTGTAAGTTGTTCTTCAGTTCCGGGAGTTACGTCATGAATCATCCCTCTCCAACGCAATTCTTCAACAAAGTTTTTGTGCATAATCAATCGCAATAAATTTTGGGCAAATTTACATTAAAAGCTCCATTTACACACAGGCGAATTAAAATCCAGGGCATTGACAGCTTTCATCTGCTGTGGCTGCAACACAATATTTGTTTAGAAAAGTACCATGAAAATACTGAATGTATTTGCTTACCGCCGGCGATCAATAGCTTGCAAAAAAGTCGGAATTGAACTCTATAGAAAATGCGATCGGTTTAATATTCAAACTTCGTTGAGAATTTAGGTTGGTGATAAAGCCTTAATTGAAGCAATCAGTCCAAACAAAAAAAGCTGATAGCAACAACGATAACCTTCCTGATGCAGTTCTTTCAGGCATTATCTTTTAACTTTTTTTTAAAATATTTTTGACTTTTAACTATTATAAATTACTTTTACGGGTTAATAAAGCAGGAGGAAACCGCAACATGATGCAATACTACTTTTCACCGCCCAGAATGATGTTAAGCATACTGTTAATTATATGCATGATGCAGCAGCTGTCATTCGCAGGCAACTTTATAAAAACACCTGATCCAATGAGGTCGGGTCCGAAAGAAATTCTGGATGGATTCCTGGGTCCAGACCAGAATATTTGTCTCAGCGACACAGCCCTTATTGTTGCACCACTGGCTTTTGACTATTTCTGGAGCAACGGGCAAACAACCCGCTCTATCAAAGTAAGCCCCAATGTTGATACCGACTATTGGGTTACAATCACCAACCTTCAGGGTCTCACACAGCGCGATACCATCAGGGTTTTTGTCAAACCTATACCAAATATCACCGTTTCTCCTGCAAGTACCCAATTACTCCCCGGCGAAGCTGTCCTCCTCACGGCTTCCGGAGGTGCATCCTATCTTTGGTTCAACGGCAGTCAGGGCAACAGTTATTTTGCCACTCCTTTTCTTCCTGAAAACACTTACTGGGTGGAAGGTGCCGGCACCAACGGATGTACGATGCGCGCCGAAGTAAAGGTTTATGTCAATTACACCACCAACCCCGCTTTTGAATACGCCCCCGTTTGTCTTGGCGATTCAACTTTGTTTAATGCAAAAATTGAAACCAACGACACCATCCTTTCTATTAGTTGGGACCTCGACGGCGACCTGATGTTCGATGACGGCATAGGTACAACACAAAAATATTTATATGAAACACCCGGAGAAAGGCTCGCCGGCATCAGGGTTGTTACAAAACACAGCATTACGCCGCACACCAAATACCTGCCTGTTATTGTTGGCGATTTCCCAAATGTTAATTTCGACTTTTCTGCTTCCTGCGCACAAAATCCCATTCAGTTTACTGATCGGTCCACTGTTTTTGCAGGGAGTATTAATGCCTGGGAATGGAATTTTGGAAATGGTCAGACTTCTCAGCTTAAAAATCCTACAACATCATTTCAGCAGCCTGGCGCATATTCAGTAAGCTTGGAAGTGACGAGCAGCATTGGTTGCAAAGAAACTTATATCCGTCAATACAACGCAGTGGCTCCTCCCGCAATTGATATCAGCTTTCAGAATGGCAATCCATACAATGAAGATGTGCCTTATGAAATATTCAGAAACGACACCTTGAAACTAAGAGCTGTTGGAATTTTCGACAGTGTTATCTGGAACAATCAGATAAAAAATGTAAATTACAACATTACAAGAGGTGGTACATATACCGTTGCCGGATACAGGAACGGTTGCAGCCGCACGAAATCTTTCATCGTGCAGCAAAGTGAGTATCCCTATGATCCCAACTTTAAAATACAGAATATTCTCACCCCGAATGGTGATGGATACAACGATCTCTGGGAAATAAGCATCTTGAACAGTATCCGCCCGGCCAGAGTGACAATTTATACCAGGGCCGGACTTTCTGTTTTGGAAACTTCAAGTTACCAAAACAACTGGAATGGTACATACAGAGGCAATCCACTGCCCGAAGGCTCTTACTTTTATGTGATCGAAGGAGCCGGTGGAGAAGTATTTAAAGGCACCATAACCCTATTGAGATGATCAGAAAAGCAAAATTTTTTATTGTGGGGCTTGTATGCTTTCTTTTGGGGGAGGCGGCAGTAGGACAACAGTTTCCGCTTACCAACCATTATCTTTTCAATCCCTACTCACTCAGTCCTACTTTTGCAGGCAGCAGAGGTGCCGGTGAATTTTTCTTCAATTACCGCAAAGACTGGCTCAACTTTAACCCCGCGCCTGAAACCTTTCGTTTCAACACCAATTTTCATATCGGAAACAATATGTATCTCGGTGCCGAAGCCTTTTTAGATAAGGTAGATATCTTTGAGCGATTCAAAGGGACGCTTAGCTACACCTACCGTCTGCAGATGGAAAGGTCACAGTTTTTGCACTTTGGGGTGTGGGGCAGTGCCTATCAAAACACCATCAGCCTCGACGACATTCATGGTAATCTTGACGACCCACTGTTTAGAAATCTGGATCAACTTTCGAAAATGACCTACAACGCCGGTTTCAGTCTGATATATTTCAACCAGAATTTCAATGTGGGTTTTGGTATGCCAACCATTATCCGCACCAAAGATGCTTATGTGATGGAAAGTCAGGGTAATTTTGCCTTTGAGCAGGAATTTCAGTTTCATATTTCGAACACATTCGACCTGAGCAGCGATGTGCAGTTGATGCCCTTTGTTGTAGTCAGACGTACCTCAAACCAGCCGACTATCATCGATGTTTCGGCATCCTTCATCTTTGGCGAACGTTTCTGGCTCAGCGGTCTCTACCGCAACAGCCAGATGTTGTCGCTCGGCGTGGGAGGTGAGCTCTTCAACACCATGAACCTGAACTATTCCTATGAAGTAGGTATAGGAGGCATCCATTACCGCTCAGGCGGAACACACGAAATCACCCTCGGCTTCAGATTTGGAAGCTACAGCGGCGACGAAGAGCGTGAAAAGAAACAGCCAAAACAAAAAAATAAAAAATATATGTTGCACGATTATCAGCAATTGTACGAACAAAAATACAGGAGGGACTAAAGCATGAAACACATATACAAAACTTCGATAATTTGGGCTTTAGGCCTTTTGCTTATGGCCTTTGGCGCGGGAAAAGTGAGTGGGCAGACGGTTACACTTAATCCAAACCCAAATCAATCCGAATATTGCGAGGGTTCTTCAATAGAATTTGGAACTATTGTTTCTCCCGCCGGTACTTATACATACACTTGGACAATTGGCACTTCTACTCCAACAGTTGGAACTGCAACTTACAGTTATACGGTTCCTTCTTCATTAGCAACACAAACAGTAACTGTAGAAATTGATGATGGCTCATCTACAGCTACAGGTACTTTTACTGTAGATATTGATCCGCTTCCAACAGCCTCAGCTGGTGGTTCTGCAACGATATGTGTAAACAGCGCAGCTACTGTGAGTGGAGCAACTTTTTCAAATGGCACTATTTTGTGGACACATAATGGAGTAGGTTCACTATCAAATACTACAACCCTTACACCAACATATACTGCTGCTTCAGGAGATGCTGGAAATACGGTCGTTTTAACCATGACAGTTACAAGTAACAATGCCTGTAACCCGGCAACAGCAACAGCAACATATACTGTTAATGTCAATCCGCTTCCAACAGCCTCAGCTGGTGGGACTGCAACGATATGTGTAAACAGCGCAGCTACAGTTAGTGGAGCAAGTTCGTCAAACGGCACTATTTCATGGGCACACAATGGATTAGGTTCTTTATCTAATGCCTCAACCCTGACACCAACTTACAATCCAGTTTCTGGAGATTCCGGAAATACAGTTATTTTAACAATGACTGTTACAAGCAATAATGCTTGTAGTCCGGCAACTGCAACAGCAACTTTTACTGTTATTATCAATCCGCTTCCAACAGCCTCAGCCGGTGGGACTGCAACGATATGTGTAAACAGCGCAGCTACTGTGAGTGGAGCAACTTTTTCAAATGGCACTATTTTGTGGACACATAATGGAGTAGGTTCACTATCAAATACTACAACCCTTACACCAACATATACTGCTGCCTCAGGAGATGCTGGAAATACAGTTATTTTGACAATGACAGTTACAAGCAATAATGTTTGTAACCCACAAGCATTAACTGCGCAATATACAGTTAATGTTACACCAACACCTTCAACCTCCGTAACTATTACCTCCAATGAAACCACAGTTTGTATAGGAACCAATGTCACATTTACTGCAGTGCCAATAAATGGAGGGACTGCTACTTACACGTGGAAAGTAAATGGAAATAATATTGGGCCAAATCTCAGTACCTTTTCTTATACGCCAAACAATAATGATGTCGTTTTGGTAGAAATGACTTCTTCTCTCCCTTGCGCCCTTCCGGTTACTTCCAATACGATCACAATGAATGTTGTAAGTTCTATTATTCCTACACTTTCAATTGTCGGAAACAATAATGTCTGTGTAGGCAGTGCTGTCAGCTATACTGCTACTCCTACAAATGCCGGTAACAACCCCATTTATACATGGTATGTAAACAATGTTGTACAGACAGGTCATACTACTTCAACATTCACCTATACCCCTGCCAATAATGATCAGGTAAGAGCGACTGTTTTATCCAGCGCATGCAGCGGCGGCACAGCAAATTCAAATACTATTTCGATGACAGTGAATCCGATTCTTCCCACTTCAGTCTCCATCTCCTCTGCCACCGAAGTTTGTGCAAATGTTGAAGTGCTTTATACAGCTATTCCGGTTAATGGAGGTGTTTCGCCAGTTTATCAGTGGTTTGTAAATGATGTTTCCGTTGCAAGTCCTGGGTTTCAGTTCACCTATACTCCTTTAGATGAGGATGAAATTGTCGTTCATATGACTTCGAGCCTAAGTTGTGTAACTTCTTCAACGGTTACTTCACCTTTAATTACAATGACAGTCGATCCGATTACACCGGTCAGCGTTACTATTACCTCGAGTGATCCGGATCTGCAGATTTGCCAGAATACACCGGTAACTTTTACTGCACATCCAGTAAAAGGAGGATTATCACCTAATTTTCAATGGAAAGTAAATAACCTTAATGTTGGAAGCAATAGTAATAGCTACACATACAACCCTGTCAACAATGATATAATCACAGTCGTATTAACATCCAGTGAAGCTTGTCCATCTGGTAATCCGGCCACTTCAAATGCACTTCAGATGACCGTTACAACACAATTGGTTGTTGGAGTCGGTTTAGCGGTTTCGGCCAACAATATATGTGATGGGCAAAGTGTTACTTTTACTGCTACTCCATACAATGGTGGTAGTGCACCCATGTACCAATGGAAAGTTGGGGGAGCTAATATTGGTCCTTTAACAGTTTCCAACACCTTTTCTTACACTCCTACAAACGGACAACAGATTTCGGTTGCAATGACATCAAACGAAACCTGCGTTGTAAATCAGAACGTAACTTCAGATGTTATTACGATGATAGTGAATCCGTTAGTGGTTCCGTCTGTCAATGTTTTTGCCACAAATACTGCAGTTTGTGAAGGCGAGCCCATGGCTTTTTCAGCATTAGTCACTAACGGCGGCGCAACTCCAGCATTTCAATGGAAATTGGATGGAGTAAATACTGGGCCAAATAACCCTGTTTATTCATTTATTCCACCTGTCGGTACACACACAATAACAGTTCAGGTTACTTCCAGTCTGGCATGCGTCACATCTACAACCGTTACTGCGACTCCACTTTCTTTTGTCGTTAATGCGAAGCTTCCTGTTAGCGTTAGTATTCAATCCAATAATACAACGGTTTGTGCAGGAACTGCAGTCACCTTTACCGCAAATACACAAAATCCAGGAACAACACCTGGCTTCACCTGGAAAGTCAACGGAGGCACGGTAGGATCAAGCACCAACACTTTCTCTTATGCCCCTGCTAATAATGATCAGGTATGGGTTGTGCTGTCATCAAGCGAAACGTGTTCTTCAGGGGATCCTGCTACTTCGACTCCTATCGTTATGAACGTGTTACCAACACCATCTGTAAATCTATCCTTTACCCAGGGCAGCTCTTCAGCTTGTGTAGGTGATTCTATCAAAATGACTACTGTTTACAACTTAGCTTACCTTTACACCTGGTTTGTTGATAACGTTCAGGTAAAGACTGGTCAGGGGGTGAATGCCAATAATTACGCATTTAAACTCAATCAAACAAAAACAGTGCGCGTTGAGGTTAAACTGGGTGACTGTATTGTTGAAAATAGTCAAACTGTTATTGCCAACCTACTTCCGGTTATTCAAATTACTGCCAGCGATGCACAGATTTGTGAAGGTGATCCCGTAACGCTAACATTGACAGGGATTTCGGGCACTACCTGGCAATGGATTAATCCAGACTTTGAGCTGAATTATACTCCAATTACAATATATCCCGAAATAGGTGTTCAAGTGTTTTCAGCGGAAGCGACTAACTTTTTTGGTTGTGTTAATACTGCAACTGTTACAGTTGATGTTATAGCAAAACCAATAGTTGATATTGTTGCTGTCGGAGGTCAATTTGCCTGTACAAACGCTCCAAAATCTTTCACAGCGACTCAAAATCCCAATTTCACCTATAAATGGTTTGTGAATGATCAACTTCAAGTTGGAGCTACCAGCCATACTTTTTCAGATACCCTTACCGGTGTTTCAGCTGTTGAAGTCAAAGTACAGGCCACAAATACAATCACCGGTTGTTTCAATAGCGATTCCACCCTTGTCACACCAATTGTGTCACCAACTTTGATTATGACACCAACGAATACTGAATTGTGTCCTGGTGAACAAACTTTTATCACTTTGTCATCATCAACTCCCCCCCCTGTTTATTATGCTTGGGGTGATGGCCTGCAAGGCAATGTTTTGACGAGAGGTTTTATACCAACTACTGATACCCTTGTTTGGGCTGAAGCTATTAACCCGACAGGTTGTATTACCCGTGATACACTTTATATTTCTGTTAATCCAGCTCCTGTTGCACAGATCAACAATCCTGCTCAGACTATAGTATGTGAAGGTCAGACAGTAACACTAACCACTTCAGTATTACCAAATCATCAATATAAATGGAGTATTAATGGCGACTCTGTTGCTGCAGGTGCTTCATACACATTTGCTGCTTTGCAAACAAGAACGGTTGTTCTCACCGTTAAGAATCAGTTTGGTTGCGTGAAAACAGACCAAATTGTTATTACAGTAGAAGACGCTCCTGAAGTTAATTTGGGTGGCAACCGACAGATTTGCACCAATTATTTGCTTGAACTGGCTGGTCCCAACGTAGCCGGATATACCTACAAATGGTTTGTAAACAATGTGCAAATAGCCAATACTACTTATCAGTATGCCTTCATCGTAACACAGCCTGTTACAGTCAGACTTGAAGCTACAGTTGGCAATTGTACGAGTGCCGATCAGATAACAGTTACTCCGCTTGTTGTTCCCGGAATTAATCTGACGGCAAACAATTCTGAGATTTGTCTGGGTGATGCGGTGAACCTTCAGGTAAGCACAACTTCTGCAACTTCTTTCATTTGGTGGGATGGCCTTGGTGGTAATCTAACTACGCGTTCGGTAGTACCTTTGCAGGCCGACACGACAATCGCATATTGGGCTCAAGCCATCAACGGCATAGGCTGTACTTCCCGCGATACCGTTTTGGTAAGAGTAAATCCGTTGCCTGCAGTTCCACTGACGGTTGTCGGAGGGTCAAACATCATTTGTTTTAATGCAACTGCCACAGTACAGGGTCCACAGCTTGCCGGATATTCTTATCAATGGTTCATAGATAATGTTTCGGTTGGAACAAATTCCTTCCAGCATAGTTTTGTTGTAACAAAAGATGTTGTAGTTAAATTAGAAGTTACCGATGCCAATGGTTGTGTTAATGTCAATCAGACAGCCATTCAGTCGCGCAATCTACCTGGAATTCTATTGAGTCCTGACAGTTTGGAGGTTTGCCTGAATGGTTCATTCACATTAACACTCAACGACCAGAATGTGAATTCATACTCATGGTTCGACGGACTTGCCGGCAACCTGAAGCAAAGGACTTTTGAAGCCAATTTAACCGGGAACTTTATTTACTGGGTCGAAGGTGTTAATGCCTTTGGCTGTGTAAGTCGTGATACAGCTTATATCACTGTACATCCAAATCCTGATGTGGAAATTGTGTTGCCCGGTGGCAATGATACTTTCTGTGAGGGCGAAACAATTGTGCTTTCCGCTTCACAGACTGCAGGATTAACATTTGAATGGATTGTGGGTGGAGTTGTAAAAGCAACCACAGCAGTCTATACTTTTGTCGGTGTTGCAAGTGTTGATGTAACTTTGGTTGCAACTGATGCCAATGGCTGTTTTGATACCGATATTGTGACCATCAACGTAGAAGATGCACCCGAAGTTGATTTGGGCGGTGACCGACAGATTTGCACCAATTATTTGCTTGAACTTTCCGGCCCGGCAAACCCTAACTACACCTATCAATGGTTTGTCAACAACCAGTTAATTGGAAATGTCACCAATACTTATGCATTTGTTGTGACGCAGATTACCACTGTCAGACTTGTAGTAACTGCAGGTGATTGCGTTGCCTCTGATGAGATAACGGTAACACCGCTTGCCATTCCAACGATAAATGTTACTGCCAGTGATGAAGCTATTTGTCTTGGCGAATCTGTTACCCTGACTTTGAGTACACAAAATGCTACCTCATTTATATGGTGGGACGGCCTTGGAGGCAATCTCACGCAGAGAGCTGTTACACCACTTGCCGGAGATACCACAATCGCATACTGGGCTCAAGCCATCAATGGCATCGGCTGTACTTCGCGTGATACTGTTTTGGTTACAGTAAATCCATTGCCAGAGGTGCCACTTGCAATTGTTGGAGGATCAAACATCATTTGTTTCAATGCAACTGCTATAGTGCAGGGCCCACAACTTGCCGGACATTCCTATCAATGGTTCATAGATGAAGTTCCTGTGGGAACAAATTCATTTGTATTTAGCTTTGTTGTTACAAAGGATGTTGTAGTGAAACTAAGGGTTACCAACATCAATGGTTGTGTAAATACCAATCAGATTGCCGTCAATGTCAGAAATCTTCCTGGTATACTGTTGAGTCCCGATAGTCTTGAAGTCTGTCTAGGAGGTTCATTCACCTTAACGCTCAACGATCAGCATGTGAATTCATACTCATGGTTCGACGGACTTGCCGGAAACCTGAAGCAAAGGACCTTTGCTGCCAATACGGCGGGCTCATTTATCTATTGGGTTGAAGGTGTCAACAGTTTTGGTTGTATCAGTCGCGACACAGCATTCATAACAGTTCATCCAAATCCTGATGTTTATATTGTTGAGCCATTTGGTGGAAACCGCTACTGCCAGAACGAAGCGATTTTGCTTGAGGCTTCCATACCCACCGGATTAGTGTATAACTGGTTTGTAGACGGAGTGCTTTCAGGGACTGATTCAGTATTCAGCTTCTTAACGGAAGTTTCTGTTGAAATCACACTTTTGGTAACAGACGAAAACGGCTGTCAGGATTCAGATACAATTTCAATCAATGTGTTCGATGCTCCCGAGGTTGACCTTGGAGGAGACCGACAAATCTGTATAGGTTACCCCTTAACATTTACCGCTCCGGTAGATGGCGAGTTTTATTATGAGTGGTATGTCAACAATGTATTGGTGAGTACTGATTCTGTTTATAGCTTCATCGTCACTCAAAATCTTACATTAAGGCTCTATGTCGGTACTGATGTTGGATGCTCTGATTCAGATGAAATCATCATTACCACATTGGCTTCGCCTGTCATCAATCTTACACCAGCCGAAACAGCTATATGTCTTGGCGAAACTGTTCAGATAAGTCTGACCACAAACGGCAGCTCTTTTATCTGGTGGGATGGTCTTGGAACAAATCTGAATACAAGAAGCTTCACACCAACATTTGGTGATTCTACTTATGTATATTGGGCTGAAGCGATCAATGCCATTGGTTGTAAATCCCGCGACACTGCTTTTGTAACAGTAAACAGTCATCCGGTTATTGAAGTCAGTATACCAGGCAGCAACACTTTCTGCTATGGTACACAGGCAACGGTACTCGGCCCTGTTGTTGCAGGCTATCAGTACCAGTGGTATGTTAACAATCTGCCTGCAGGCAATGGCAATGGAAGCGCTTTAAACTTCACTGTTTACGGCAATTCTATGGTCAGGCTTGATGTAACAGATGCCAACGGATGTATTGGTTCTGATTCAATTCAGGTGTTTATGCACACTGCACCGGGGATCTTGCTGTCGCCCGACAGCCTTGATATTTGCATCGGAGAATCTTTTACACTTTCGATAAATCCAGTAAACATTCTTGCCTTCTCATGGTGGGATGGTCTTGCAGGTGGTCAACTGAACAGAACATTCACACCTCAGTTTGCTGACTCAACCTATATGTATTGGGCTGAGGGCATCAATTCGATTGGTTGTATTTCACGCGATACTGCCTATATAACCGTGCATAGCCTTCCTAAAGTAAGCATTATTACACCTTTTGGCACTTCATTCTGTCAGGGAGAAACAGTCATCATCCAAACTCCACCTGAGGATAATTTCACCTACGCATGGTACATGAACGATGTGCTTGTCGGAACCGAAGCTGAGATTACTTTCACAGCCGAAGAGGATGTCACGGTTGTGTTAATGGTCACCAATGAATATGGATGCACACAAACAGATGAAGTTTTAATTAGCGTATGGGAAACACCACAAATTGATCTCGGAGGAGATAGATTTGTCTGTCCGGGTGTAATACTGGACTTAACAGGCCCTGAAGGGGAATCTTTCACCTATGCATGGTATCTTGACGGCGAACTTGTTGGGGTAAACACTTCTGTATTTACCCACATAATGGCCGGAACAGCAGTAATCCGTCTTGAAATGAATACGCAAAACGGTTGTGCTGCAAGTGACGAGATCACTTTGACACCGCTCATAGCACCGGGATTGATACTAACAGCATCCGAAACAGAAATTTGTCTGGGAGCTTCAGTTGTTCTGCAGGCTTCCACAACGAATGCAACGGCATTTGAGTGGTGGGACGGTTCAATAAATCTTAACCGTATTGTCGTTCCCCCAGCGCCCGGAACTTACTATTACAGTGCCACGGCAATAAGTATTGATAACTGTGCTGTTACCGACAGTTTAATGTTAATTGTGTATCCACAACCTGTTGCATCACTGCAAATATTTCAAGGTTCGCCTACAGTGTGTGAGGGCAGCAGTATCACTTTCTCCCTCGCCGAATCTTCAGGCCTTGATGTTGATTATGTTGTCTGGAATAAAACTGTAACAGTCCCAATGGGAACAGATATCATCAAATATTACACCTATGCATTCAATGAAAGTGGCTGGTTCACCGGCGAAGTTGTTACTGAGGATGGTTGTTCTTCAACTGATAGTTTATTTATTACAGTTCAGCCAAGGCCTTTGATGACCATCAGCAACGATACCACCATATGTGCAGGACAGACCATAGCACTTAAAGTTACCGGCGGACAGTCCTGTGTCTGGAAAGACATCAATGGAAACATTATCGGCGCCGGTTACACCCTTCAGGTAGCGCCCAATAGCACAAGGAAGTATTTTGCAACAATAACAGATGCCACTAACTTTGCCTGTACAAGCACCGACAGTGTGCTGGTAACTGTGTTGCCGGCTCCGATAGTCATAGTTGAGGCATCTGCAGATTCTGTCTGTGGAGGCACACCAATTGTTCTCACTGCTTCCGGAGCAAATTCTTTTGTGTGGTCAACAGGACAAACAGGCCCAACCATAACCGTTGTTCCTAATGCCACAACAACATATTCAGTTATCGGACTCAACGAACAAGGTTGCACAACGCTCGCATCTATTCAGGTGGTCATCAAACCTACACCAGTTGTGACGCTTTCCGGCTTACTGCCATTGTATTGCCTGAATGACACTCCTTCTGTGCTTACAGGATTGCCTGTCGGCGGAATCTTTAATGGTCCTGGTGTTGTTGGCGGACAGTTCAGACCGCTGGTTGCAGGTACCGGAACACATATGGTAATCTACACTTATATCGCTGCAAATGGCTGTATTGGCTCTGACACTCTTACTACGTCAGTTGTTGGTGTTAGTGGCACTATTAATTTAGGAGCTGATGTTGCTATTTGTCCGCACGAACAGATTACTTTCGATGCCGGGCCGGGCTTCCAAAAGTATTACTGGTCAACCGGTGATACTACCCGAACCACAACTATCAAGGGAACAGCATACTTCCCTGGAACAACAAGAACAATCACTGTGATTGGCACTGTTCAGGAATGTTCGGTGATGGGTACAGTGAATCTTACCATCAGAAATGATTGTTACATCAGTATAGATGAAATCGAAAACAATGAACAACTCGTCCTGATGCCTAACCCAAGCAGAGGTGAATTCGCAATCAAACACAATGGTGCCGAAGGAGAACTGTTTGTGAGTGTATACGACGGACGTGGTGTGGAGGTCTTTTCAGGCTCCTTCGAGGATTGTTCCGATGGTTCTTCTGTTTGTCGTATCAATCTTTCGTATCTGCCAAAGGGCATTTATATGGTAACCATTCGCAGAGGCGATAAGCAGTTTGTCCGCAAGATGGTTTTGATGTAAACGCAGCTTCGATTCAAATTAAAGCACCGGGGAATATTTTCGCTATTTTTGTCGAAAATATTCCCCGATGATAAAAATATTAGGTATAGGAAATGCGCTGGTCGACGTGTTGACACAAGTCGAAAATGAGCTGGTGCTCGAAAGTCTCAAATTGCCAAAAGGAAGCATGCAGCTGGTTGATGCAGACACTTCAGAAAAAGTTTCTGCTGCAACAGCCCACTTCAAAAGAAGCCGCGCCTCAGGTGGCTCAGCATCCAACACTATTCATGGCCTTGCACAAATGGGCATTGAGACCGCCTTTATCGGACATGTAGGGCAGGACGAAACAGGCGACTTTTTTTACAATGATATGGTTTCTGCGGGCATCAAGCCTGTATTGTTCAGAAGTGAAACCCCCACAGGTATAGCCAACGCGATGATCACCCCTGATGGCGAGCGCACTTTTGCCACCTACCTCGGTGCTGCGGTTGAACTCTCGGCCAGCCATCTCGACAAGCCGCTTTTTGAAGGATATGATATGCTTTATGTTGAAGGGTATCTTGTTCAGAATGAGGAACTCCTTCTTCGTGCGCTTCAGCTGGCCAAAGAGGCAGGCCTGAAGATTGTGCTTGATCTGGCCAGTTACAATGTTGTGGAAGCCAACAAGGCATTGCTCGAAAGGGTGCTGGATAATTACATTGATATCGTTTTTGCCAATGAAGAAGAGTCGAAAGCTTTCACAGGCGCTGAACCTGAAGAGGCTCTTGATATGCTGGCAGAGAGATGTTGGATGGCAGTCGTTAAAGTTGGTTCAAAAGGATCTCTGATCAAACAAGGCGAAACGAAAGTAACTGTTGGAACAATAAAAGTTAATTCAGTAGATACAACAGGCGCTGGCGATTTGTTTGCAGCCGGATTTCTTTATGCCCTTTCAAATGGTTACACTCTTGAAAGAGCAGGCAAGGTGGGCGCATTGCTTGCAGGCAGGGTTATAGAATTGATTGGCCCCAAGATGGATCAGCAGCGTTGGCGTGCAATAAAGGACGAAATGCAAACCATCTAGCAAAGCAGGAATGCAACAAAAACTTTAACCAGAGTGCAGCTGCGATCATTGATTCCAGTGTAATACGAAGCATCTTTTCACTTCCTTATTCAGCTTGATTTTAAATAAGAGCCAAGTTTTTTTTATTTGGCCTATTTTCTTAAATTTGCCCCCTTATTATTTGGCTTAAGTGTTAATTTAACAGATACATAGTATGAAGGTTTTCCAGACAGATGAGATTAGAAATGTAGCCCTGATCGGAGCCGCAAAATCCGGCAAGACGACTTTGGCTGAAAATATGCTCTTCGAGGGCAAGATGATCAATCGTAAAGGCACTGTAGATGACAAGAATACGGTTTCCGACTATCGTCCGATAGAAACAGAACGTCAAATTTCAGTACAGACAACCCTTTTGCATACGCTGCATGAAGGTAAAAAAATCAATATCCTTGACGCACCGGGGTTCAGCGATTTCTCCGGCGATATCCTTTCTTCTGTAAACGTGGCCGACACAGCCATCTTTACCGTAAACGGACAGTCGGGTGTAGAAGCTACAACCGAAAACGCCTGGCGTCAGGCTGAAAAAAGTGAAAAACCCGTTGTGTTTTTTATCAACCAACTGGATCATCACAATGCCAACTTCGATGAAGCTATAAGGCAGTTAAAGGATTATTTCAGCGATAAAGTTACTTTGGCTCAATACCCTGTCAGGACAGGTGAAGGATTCGATAGTATTATCGACCTTATGCTGATGAAAATGCTGAAATTCAAACAAGGTGGCGGGGCACCTGAAGTGCTCGATATTCCTGAAGAGGAAATGGATAAAGCAGAGGAATTGCACCGAAAGCTGATCGAAAATGCTGCCGAAGGGGATGAATCCCTCATGGAAAAGTATTTCGAAAATGATACATTGTCTTTAGATGAAATCCGTTTTGGAATCAAAATGGGGATGGTCTCAAGAGGTGTGTTCCCTGTTTTCTGTGGCGCATCTAAACATGGTATTGGCGTTGTTCGTCTGATGGATTTTATTGTTTACACATGCCCGGCGCCAAATGAAGTGTCACCACGTAAAACCACTGCCGGCAAAGAGTTTCACTGCAAATCAACTGAACCTGCAGGACTGTTCATCTTTAAGCTTTCAAACGAACAGCATCTTGGTGAGATTTCGCTTATCAAGGTTTTTGGCGGCGAAATTTACGAAGGTCAGGATCTCATTAACCCGCGCACAGGAAATAAAGAGCGCGTATCTCAGTTGTTTGCCGTGAATGGTAAAAACAGGGAGAAACTAGACAGGGTTATTGCAGGTGATATCGTTGTCACAATCAAGCTCAAGGATGTTAGGGCCAACGACAGTTTATTAGATCCTAAGTTCGCTGATGCGCCATTTGAACCCATCGTTTATCCTAATCCGATTTTCACTATTGCCGTCAAAGCAGTGAGTTCAACCGATGACGAAAAACTTGGCAGCGTGCTGCAGGATATGCACCGTATCGATCCAACAATTGTAGCCGGCTTGTCGCGCGAATTGCGTCAGCTGATCATCAACTGTCAGGGCGAATATCACATGAATACCATAAAGTGGTTTTTAGATAATGTACACAAGCTCGATGTTGAATTTTACTCACCTAAAATTCCATACCGCGAAACAATTACCAAGGCTGCAAGAGCTGACTACCGCCATAAAAAACAATCCGGCGGTTCAGGACAGTTTGGTGAGGTACATATGATGATTCAGCCTTTTACAGAAGGCTATAAAGACCCAACCGATTTCCCTGTAAGAGGAAAAGAAGAGCATAAGCTCAACTGGGGTGGTAAACTTATTTTCTGTAACTGTATCGTTGGTGGTTCCATTGACGCCCGTTTCATGCCAGCTATTCTAAAAGGAATTATGGAACGTCTTGAAGAAGGTCCGCTGACTGGTTCCTATGCCCGCGATATCATCGTTTACGTTTATGATGGTAAAATGCACCCTGTTGACTCAAATGAAATTTCATTTAAACTTGCTGGTCGCCATGCTTTCATTGATGCATTTAAAAATGCAGGCCCAAAAATTATGGAGCCTATCTATGATGTAGCAGTGCGGATGCCGGAAGATATGATGGGTGCTGTGATGACCGACCTTCAAGGCCGTCGCGCGCTGATCATGGGAATGGATTCGGACGGTAAATATCAGATTATCCGCGCAAAGGTGCCATTGTCCGAAATGGATCGCTACAGCACTTCATTAAGCGCAATCACTTCAGGAAGAGGTACATACTCAATGAGTTTCGCTGAGTATTCACAAGTTCCAACTGACGTTCAGACAAAACTTCTTAAAGAGTACGAAGAAAAACTCAAGGAAGAAGAATAGAGCAATAAGCACTTTGATGCTGAATTATAAAAAAAACGGAGTTCTTGAAAAAGGGCTCCGTTTTTTATTGCTTCTATAGCTGCATCAAAGCATCAGCCGGTAGGAACTGTGTCCGTTTTCTTCCAAATGAATTCTGAAGCGGTCAACAACTTTAATAAAATGTTCGATGTCGATTGGTTTGTTCAGATAATCAAATGCGCCATATTGAGCAGCACGCTTCTCGTATTTTGAATAGGCCGTAATGAAAATAACATCAAATTTTCTTATTGGAAAACGTTCAAGCAAGTCAAAACCGCTTCCACGTGGCATATCTATATCAAGAAAAACAAGATCTGGTTCTGTTTCACGGATTCTGTCATATCCATGATCTATCATATTGGCTTTGGCAACAATGTCAACTCCCTTGCAAAATTCATTTATTATGAGCTCAATCGTTGCAATGGCATCCGGTTCATCATCAATAATTGCTACTTTCAATGGTTTCATATAGGTATCATTTTGTAAAATTTGCAGGAAAACAAATTACTGCCTTCGTTCCTTCAGGATTGTTTTCTGAATCCTTCAGATCTTCGTATGTAAGGCATGTTTTGTGCTTGTTGTTTAAGTTCATCAAAGATAATCTTTTTTGAATGATCGATATTCCTAAAGATTTTTTTTCACTGTCTGAGTTTAACTTTGCGGCTAATTCTCTGCCTATACCATTATCGCTTATTTCACAAAGTAAATCATCATCCTTCCGCATAAATCTGATTTCAAGTTTACCGTGGCGCGAACTGTTCATCAAACCGTGCCAGATGGCGTTTTCAACCAGGGGCTGTATCAAAAAAACAGGAATCTTAACTGCTTCTGGATCGATCATTTTGTCGCAATCGATGCTATAATCAAAGCGGTCTTTAAAACGTGCTGCTTCGAGATCAAGGTAAAGGTTCAAGGCTTCCATTTCTTGAGAAAGGCTGATTTGCTGTTTTTGCGCATTGTTGAGCATCGTTCGCATGAGTTTAGCAAATTTTGTCAGGTATTTGCTTGATGCCAACTTGTCATTTTCGAGGATATAACGCTGCACCGTGTTTAGTGCATTGAAAATAAAATGTGGATTCATTTGATTGGAAAGCGCTTCCTGTCGGTATTTATTGACGTCGGCGTGCATCTGTTTTCGCTTGCTGATAATTTGATATCCAAGACGGAATGCAACGATTATTAGTAAAAGTGATGAAAGCATTGCCAAAGTTAGAAACCACCATTGTTGCCATGCTGGCTTCATTACCAGAAAACTTAAGCGATCTTTAACGGGATTCCAGCTTCCATCAGGGTTCATAACTTCTAATTCAAAAGTGTATTCCCCTGGTGGCAGATATGGGTATTGGGCCGTAGTTTTCTGATTGATGATCCATTCATTTTCAAGCCCAATAAGCCGGTGGCGGTAGGTGTGTCTTCCTTGTTTCACATACGAGATTGCGAAATAGTCTATTGCCAGGTTTTGTTCCTTAAATGGAATTTTAATGAGTTTCGAAATATCAGTCTTTTTATTTTCGATTGTTACTGAGGTATAATGGACAGGCATTTTGATGTTTTTTTCCTTGTAGAGATCATCGAAAACACTTATCCCTATTGATGTGGCCACGTAGATTTCATCTTCAAATTGTGCAATGGCTATAACTTCATTTCCGTTCAAACCTGAACTTGAAGTCAGATTGCGCATTACAGAAATTTTTTGGTCTTGGTTTCTTTTTATTACAGAAAGCCCTTTATTGGTGCCTGCCAAAACAGCTTGTGCTGTGATGAGGATCGAACTTATAGAATTACTCACCAGTCCATCATTACTGGTAATCTGCACCAAGCTGTCGTTGTGCAACAATAAAAGTCCATTTCCACGTGTGCCGATCCACAGGCTGTCGTTTTCAAAAGCCAATGCAGTAATTCGGTCAGCCAGCATAGGGAAGCGGTCGCCCATATTATTAAACTTTTTATCAGCATATTGATAAAGCCCGGTAGATGTTCCAACCCAGAGTGATGTATCTTTTCCGATGGCAATACTTTCTACTCTTTCCAAAAAAGTGTTGCTGAAATAAGTGTTAATGGTTGAAGATCCATTGGGTAAAAGATTAGAAATCCCGGAAAAATGCCCATAAAAAATCTCACCATTGATTTTGTCCTGAACCATTGTTTTAATACCTATCATATTAAAACTATCGGGAATGTTTTTCATGGCATTCAAAGTTCCTGATTTCTCCGTTTTGTAGTCGAAATAATGTAGTTTCTGGTTTGTTGCAATCAAAAGTCGTTCCTTGAGCATATCGGGCATAAGCTTCTGGATAAATATTTCACCGGGCAGCTTCAGTGAAAACAATTTAATCTCATCCTTTGTGATTCTGCCTAAAGTATTATTCTTGCTCGTGAACCATATAGTTCCATGCTTGTCAATGACCATGCCTGTGAGTGTTTCGTCAGGCAATCCCGAATTCTTCGAATAAATGCGTTGATTGATTTCAGGAAAATAGTAAATTCCATTGTTAAGTGAGGTGAGCCAAATGCCACCTTCATGATCCTGAAGGAAGCCGGTAACAGATTCGCCTTCGAGCAGCCTTTTAATAAGGTTCATTTCGCTGTCAAAAACATAAGCTCCTCCGGAAAGTGTTCCTATCCAGACATTTTCTTCCCTGTCAATTCCAAGACGAACGATCAGGTGATCAAGGTTCAGTGTCTTTGTTAGCGTATCACCATCAAAAAGAAAGATTGTTCTTCCGGCTGACACATACGCCTTTCCTTTGTTGTTATGCTTTGCGTTATAAAAATTTTGACTAAATCTCTTAAGTTCAAAATGAGTTACATCATGGTAGGAAGTGTTATTGTCATCAGTTAATTCAATGCTTTCAATTATCCTTGAGGGAGGTATAGAAATTATTGTTCTTCTGTTCTCGATAATTTTTATTTTCAGTTTGCCTGCATCAGATGCTGAGTTTGCCTGGCTGATAACACCGGTTGAGTCAATTTTAAACAGGCCTTCGTCAAAGATGTTGAAGAAGATACTTCCGTCTTCCTGTGGGTAGTAGTTCTGAAAAATGACATATTTTATTTTGTTTTCAGCATAAAACCGCAGAAGCTTATCATTGTGTTTGTAGGAAAAAACCCTATCTTTTTCGATGTAGCCCAGTTTGCCCATATAAGTATTGAACCATATCCTGTCTTGTTTGTCTGATTTAAGATAGAAGACTGAATTTTCAGGCATGCCATCCAACATGTCAAAAGTCCGAAACTGATAGCCGTCAAAGCGGGCCAGGCCGTGGTCGGTAGTGAACCAGAGATAGCCTTTTACATCCTGATACAAATCGTAAACCTCTGAGGAAGGAAGACCATGTTGACTGCTGTAGTTGCGGTAATATGGCTGTTGTGCAGAAATATCTGTAAGCTGGAATAGCAAAAAAAGCAAAAATAAGAAGGTTTTAACAGGCATTGTTCTGAAATATATCTGTACAAATATACGTATCAATGACCGTTAAAACAAACAGAGCTCTTGAAGCCCTGTTTGTTTTTTATTCATGATTCTAAAAAAGTTTATACTGAAAGAATGATTCACCAATATATTGATCTTTAAATATATATCAATCATTCATGTTTTCATTTACACTTTTCTTGTTGCCGTTTCTAAATCGGAGTAAAGTATAGACGCCAATTGCGGCAAGAGTGAGTACAGTGATTTCACCCATGGTATCAAGTCCACGGAAGTCTACAAGAATCACATTCACCACATTGCGTCCGTGGGCTTTAACGTAACTATTTTCGAGGAAATAGCTGCTGATGTAGCTTTCGGCAGGCATATTAAGCACAAGCATCACCAGCAAAGTGATGGTGAGACCGGCAGCGATAGAAAGCACTGCATCTCTTCTGCGGTTTCTTACCGGAGAGTAATCAGTGAATTTTGGCACTTTGTAAACGATGAGCACAAGAAGTATCACCGTCAGGGTTTCGATGGAAAATTGCGTCAGGGCGAGGTCAGGTGCACTGAAGAAAGAGAATATCAATGCTATTCCATAACCAACGACACCGAGAGAGGCTACCGAACTTAGAACAGTCTTCGATTTAATGGCACTGTAGGAAGCAAGCAGCATGATAATAACAAGCAAAGCTTCGTAGAAGTAGATTCCACTGAAATCGACCTTCAGGAAGGTATACAGTTCTTTGCTGTAGATGGTGTAAAGGACCAGAAGCATAAAAGTGGTAAGAATCCAATAGAAATAATGCCTGAGGTATCCGTTCTGGAAGAAGTTAGTTTGTTTTGACGAAAATGTTACGAGTCCTTTGAGCAAAGCTTTGTAGCCCTCTTCGGGACCGAATGCTGCCAGTTTATCAAAGAAAGCCTGCTGCTTTTTGATAGTACCGGAAAGGTAGTACAATCCGATACCGCCTGCAAGTGTGAGCAAACTCAATCCCAGAATGGGTGTGAAACCATGCCAGAGCGCGAGCTTCACGCCGTCGGTGAGTGCGATGGCATCGACAGAAGGCCCAATCAAACCTTTAGAAATCCATGAAGGTACAACCCCCAGTGCAAGTCCGAGAACGCCGAGCAATACCGGTCCGAGCCAGAGTGTAAGCGGGGCGTGGTGCGGATGTTTTGGTGTTTCGAGGTATTTGCCGAAGAATGGTTTCACGCCTACCATGATAGCCGTTGCCACGAGAAACATATTTGTGAGGACGGCAACCACAGTAAGAATTATCGGATTGACAGCAAAATGTGCCGTTGTTTCATAAACAAGCTCTTTGGCAACAAATCCAAGAAAAGGCGGGATGCCTGAATAAGAAAATGCAGCCAGAATGGCGCCAAGAAATATCAGTGGCAGATGGGCTTTGAGACCGCCTAATTTGCGTATATCGCGTGTGCCGGTTTCGTGGTCGATGGCGCCTGCAACAAGAAACAAACCTCCTTTGTACATGGAGTGTACGACCAGAAATGTGATGGCAGCAGTGATGGCATAAGGTCCGCCGAGGCCGATGAGAAACACCATAATACCGAGTGCACTCACGGTGGTGTAGGCAAGTATTCTTTTCAGGTCGTTCTGACCGACTGCCATTGAAGCACCCATTAGCATGGTGATTCCGCCAAATACAGTGAGTGTGATATGCCAGACATCAGTGCCCGAAAGTACAGGGTTGAAGCGTGCGAGCAGAAAGACACCCGCTTTAACCATCGTGGCGGAGTGCAGATAGGCCGACACAGGTGTTGGCGCCTCCATAGCATTGGGGAGCCAGAAATGGAAGGGAAACTGTGCTGATTTGGTGAAAGCACCCAAAAGTACCAGGATAAGAATCGGCAGATAAAGACTGTGACCAACGATAACAGAAGACTGCGCGATCAGTTCAGAAATATTGTAGCTGCCGCCAACATTTCCCATGATGATGAGCCCGGCCATGAGTGCCAGTCCGCCGCCGCCTGTTACAAGCAGCGCCTGAAGTGCTGCATAACGCGAGCGTTCAGATTCGTGGTTGAAGCCAATCAGCAGGTAGGAACTGATACTTGTAAGTTCCCAGAAAATAAACAAAGCAATGATGTTGTCAGACAAGACCACACCCAGCATGGAAGTCATAAAAAACAGAAGGTAGCCGTAGAAACGTGCCAGTTTCTTATGTCCGTGGAGGTATCCGCTGGCATAAAAGACGATGATGGCACCAATACCACTGATGATTAGGGCAAAGGTGAGGCTCAGTCCGTCGACAACAAAGTTGATATTGATATCAAGCGAAGGGAACCAAGTGTAGCTAATTAACATCACTTCGCCCTTTGCGATAGGAGCGATCATGTTGGCCAGATACACAAAGATACCTGCGGGAACAAGTGTAAGCAGCGCACCTGAAAGTTTTGGCAGGAATTTATGGATAAACGGAGCAGCAATAGCAGCCAGAAATCCAATGAAAATGATATTCAACATAGCAGTTCTCCTAATTTTCTTGTTGAGGTGTCACAATATCTTTCGGCGTTGCCGTTTCTTTTCCGAAAGTTTTAAACACTTGCTTTTCGTTATCGTATTTGCCTTCGAGATCATCATGCACAGTTTTGTCCCACATGGGTAGGCGAATAATGTAAGCAGCTCGGGCAAGTAAGTGGGCACCTATGGGCACGGTAAGAATCAAAAAGATGATGACACCGACCACATGCAAAAATATGCCCAGGTTGAAGAAGTGAATTGCAGCAGCAATGAGCATTGAAGCCACTCCGAAAGTCCCGCCGATTGTTGATGCCGACATACGAAGGTAGATATCTGGCATCTTAAGCAGTCCGATAGAGGCTATCAAAATGAAAACGGCCCCTATGACCATGAAGAAAATAACAAAATAGGTTATCATGATTTAGTTTTTTTTACCGTTCATCAAATTTATCTTTTTCAGTATCACCTTTCACGTAATACCATGTGAAGGCCACAGTGCTCAAAAAGGCGATCAGGGCCAGGATAAGGGAGATGTCAATGAATACTTCATTGTTGTGGAGGACTGAATAAGCGGAAAAGGCTCCGATACCAACAATCATTAGCAAGTCGAGCGCCACAACACGGTCTATGAGTCGTGGGCCTTTATAAAGCCTGATAAAGATGAGCAGCATGGAGATGCTCATCACGGGCAATATGAAATACAGAATAATGTTTTCGAGTGTCATCTTAATACCTCCAATAGTTTTTTCTCAAGTCCGTTTTTAATTTCGTCGATTGATTTCTGTACATCTTCTTCGAGATAAACATTGTACACATAAAGGTAAGCCCTGTCGTCAGAGAGTGCGATGCTTGTTGTGCCAGGGGTGAGTGTGATGCTATTTGCCAACAGTGTAATTTCGAGATCTGTTTTGGCATCCAATGGCACTGCAATGATTCCGGGGTGCATATAATGGTGTGGTGTGACAATGTCGTAGCCAATGCGGATGCTGCCTTTGATCACTTCTTTGGTGAACAGCAGCAGAAAGCTAAGCAGTCGGGGCATGAAATGGATGTAGCGGTATTCATCCGTTTTCTTTCTGTTGACAAACCACAGGACAAGGAAGCCGGCAGCGAAACCAAAGATGAAGTTCACCAGTTCGAATTTCATCGTCAGTGTTAACCAAATAAAAGCCAGAAAAAGATTTTCTAATAGATGTTTCATTGTGCACCTCCTAACACTTTAGATATATAGATTGAAGGATTCATCAATTCGTGTGCTGCCCTGTCGGCGATCTGATAGAAAGGTTCCGGATAGAATCCGATGCTTAATGTGATCAGAGCAAGCAGAATTATTGGTATTGTCATAAAGATATTCTGTTTTGAAAACAATCCTGCTACGAGCTCTTTGGCGGGAATCTTTTCAGGGTTGTTTTTCCAGAAGGCTTCGTTCCAGATTTTTGTCATGGAGTAGAGTGTAAGCAAACCAACAAGCAGCGCAACAAAAACAAGGAAATATTCCTGTAGTTCGAGGGCCGCCTTCACGACGAAAAACTTAGACCAGAAACCCGACAGCGGGGGAATTCCGGCGAGGGAAAGGGCCGGGATAAGAAAAAGAACAGCCAGAAAAGGATAGGTGTTCACCAAACTGCCGACCTTTCTGATGTCGTAGCTTCCGCCCACACGTCTCACCAGACCGGCCACCAGAAATAGATTCGCTTTAACAATGATGTGGTGCATGATATAAAATACAGCCCCCGCTATTGCCAAGGGCGTATAGAGAGCGAGACCAAAAATCATATAACCGATCTGACTGATGATATGGAAAGAAAGGATGCGGCGCATATCGTATTGAGACGCGGCGCCCAATACACCCACAAACATGGTGAGCGCTGAAAGCCAAAGGATGATAGTATGTGTGTAGGCTATATCATTGATAAAAATAAGTGTGAAGACGCGGATAAGAGAATATACACCTACTTTGGTAAGCATGCCGGCAAAAATGGCTGAAATGCTGATTGGCGGTGTATGGTAGGATGAAGGCAGCCAGAAGAACAAAGGAAAGATGGCAGCCTTGATACCAAAACTAACAAGGAAAAACATGGCAATGACGGTTATCATCGACTGATTTTCGACCTGTGGGATTCTGACGGCGAGGTCGGCCATGTTGAGAGTGCCGGTGAGAGAATATAGAAAACCTACACCGGTGAGAAAGAAGGCAGACGAAAGCAGGTTGATGGTCACATATTTGAATGTACCTTCAATTTGCAGTCTTGTCCCGTCGAGGGCAAGCAGGATAAATGATGAGATCAACAGCACTTCGAACCACACATACATATTGAAGAGGTCGCCGGTGAGGAAAGCACCGTTGATGCCCATATACATGATATTCAGGAGTGGGTAGTAGCCAAATTGCCTTCTTTTTTGGAGCATATCCGAAAGGACGAATTTGCTTTTCATCGAAGAAACGGAGTAGATGGAGATAGCCAGTCCCATTATACCTGAGATAACCACCATGATAGCGCTGAAGGTGTCGGCAACGATGCTTATTCCGAAAGGAGCGGGCCAGTTGCCGATTTGTGAGACAAGGATGCCGTTGTCGAGCACGGTATTCAGTAACAGTAAACTTATAACGAGCATTATCACAGAGCCTGCGATATTGACTATTTCCTGCATTTTGCGGTTTTGCCAGAGAGACAGGGTAATAAGACCAAGTATTAGCGGGAAAACTATAGGAGCAACAATAAGTGCATTCATAATTATATCTTCTTTGTTGGGATTATTGATCGCTTGCCTTCAGTTTGTCAGAGTCGTCAACGCCAACCGACTGATATACCTGTTGAATGAGCACAATGGTGAAAGCCGTTACACCGAAACTGATTACGATAGCGGTGAGGATAAGTGCCTGCGGCAGTGGGTCAGCGACAGCTTCGGTGATGTGCTTACTCCCTTCTTCGATGAGGGGTGCTTTGCCACGTATTACCCTTCCGAGGGTAAAAATCAGCAGATTTGCTGCATGTGCAAGGAAGGAAAGACCAATAATAAGTTTGATGATACTTCGCCGGAGAATCATGTAGATGGCTGCTGCAAATAATCCTCCGATGAGAATTGCCAGTAAAAACTCCATAGGGTTATTCTTTAAGTTTTAAAGTAAAAATGATACTTGTCGAGATGCCGAAAACAACGAGGTAAACACCGACGTCGAAGAGGAAAGGCGTGCTTATAGGGCCGATAACGGGAAACTCATATTCGCCCCAGATGCCTGTGAAGGCAGGATATCCGAGAAATAGTGAGAGGAGTCCGCTTGACAGAGCTAGAGCAAGTCCTGTGATGAAAAACATCGTTGGACTCAGCGGAAATATCTGTCTTGCTCTTGAAACGCCGTTGGAAATTGTATAAAGTGCAAATGCCATTCCTGCAACCAGTCCACCGACGAAACCGCCACCGGGTTCCTGATGGCCTCTGATGAGGGTATAGACTGAAAAAAGCAACAGAATAGGGAGCAGAATGCGGGTGGTAGTCGTTAATATTACTGAATTCATAATGAATTGATTAAAAATAACTATCGAAAAAAGCATGAATGGCGACAAAGATAAAAAAACAAGTAAACTTACAACCATCAGTCTCCACAAACTGCCAGAATCATTGCCCGTATTTCTGATTATTCAGCTGAAAGCAAATCGATTAAATCATCTAAAAATAAAAGTTGAAAAGTAATTTATATCAAATCTAAATAGGTACATATTTGATTTGATTAGATGTTTTGAAAAATGGCTGTTGGTCTTTGGTCTTTAGCTGCCTGAAAGCCAAAGACAAAACTTCAACTTATTAAAGACTAAAGACCAAAAGCCATCAGCTCTTTAAAAATCAGCTTTTTCTCAGGATGATTCTGAAGGTAGTTCCTTCGTTGATTATGGAAGACCGGACGAAAATTTTTCCCTTGTGGTAGTCATGAATAATACGTTTTGCCAACGACAGTCCCAAACCCCATCCACGCTTTTTGCTCGTGAAACCAGGTTGAAAAACAGACTGAAATGCTGATTTGGGAATGCCTTTTCCGGTATCGCTTACATCAAGCACAACATGCTCGTTTTCAAGCTTTACGCTTAGTTGTATTTTGCCATGTCCTTCAATGGCATCAATGGCATTCTTACACATATTTTCAATTACCCACTGAAAAAGCGACTCGTTCAAGGGGATAAGTATCTGTTCGTTTTTAGGCGCAATCAACTCATAGGTGATCTTTTTGGAGGTTCTCACACGGAGATACTGTATGGTTTCTTCAAGTAAAATAATCAGATTTGAAGGCTCCAGCACTGGTGTGGAGCCAATCTTAGAAAAGCGCTCAGTGATGGTTTCGAGGCGCTGAATATCTTTTTCCATCTCAGGAATGCCTTCGAAATCATCGTGGCTGATTTTAAGCAGTTCAATCCATGCAATGAGCGAAGAAAGTGGTGTGCCGATCTGATGTGCGGTTTCTTTGGCCATGCCTGCCCACACCTGATTTTGTTCAGATTTGCGTGCATAACTGAACAAAAGATAGGCGATCAGCAGAAATAGCGCAATAATAAGTATCTGCATGATGGGAAAAAACTGCATCTGCATCAGCAGCGGAGAGCTCTTATAAAAAATATAGGTTTTTCCCTGATCGAGAAATGTGATTTCTATCGGTGTGTTTTCCGAACGCATCAATGCAATCTGCTCTTGCCAGAAAACAGAATCTCCTACAGCAGGGACATCGAGGTTTCCATACTGAAGCACGTTTTTTCCGGTACTGTCGGTCACAATTACAGGCACGCTCGAGGAGTTGGAGGCCACGTCAGTGAGAAATGAAGATACAAGATCGTCAAGCACGCGCTTGAGTTCGCTGAAGATAATCGACTCGCGGTAATAGAGCCAGTCGGTACGATTGGATGAAATCTTTATTGGCAGAGGAGGGTAGGTTGAAAAAGACTCTTTGAGCGCGCCCTCAAATTTTTCAGCGGTTCGGTTTGCAGGGTCAAGGTTTTTCAAAATACTGATGTTGCCCTCAACATCAGCTACTATGACCGGGATGCTTGTGTTAGCGCGGATTATTTCAAGAATGAAATTCAGGTCTTCGGTGGTCGAAACGTCAAGAAGTCGTCTGTAAGCTGTTGCCAATAACTCAACCTTCATGTGCTCCTGCTCCCTTACTTCAGAAAAAAACTGCTCTGTATATTTCATCAGACTTGCCCTGCGCTCGACTGCATCGGCCCACATTCGCACCTGAACGCGTTCTTCGTCTGCAAACTTATTTACCAGATTATTGGTGTAATAAATGGAAACGCTTATTATGATGAGCGCGACAAAGGCCAGCACAATCTTCCAACGTTTTTTGCGGGTATAAAGATTCACAGCTTAAGTTTTTGATATAACGTCACAACCGGTGTAAAATTATGAATTATACACATACACACATTTCATCGATCGATGAATTCATGAATTCAGGTAAATAAACAACTTTCAATGAAAAAAACCTTGTTTGAAAGTTCGTAAATCTGATGCTGTGATGAAAAACAGAGCGATATTCAAGGCCTCGGCACCATGCGCACAATTAATGGTGTGCTTACTTCATTGCTTATATTTAATGCCCGGTCGATCAGCTGAACCTGAAACTGAATGGTGTCGTAGGAGGATGTAGGGTCATAAATATCCATTTCATATTCTATGATGCCTTTGATGGCTTTTTTCTGATCTTTAGGAATCAGCGGAGGAATGCGGCCGCTGAAATTGTATGGTAGCTCAACCAGAATTCCATTTTGCTGCTCGAAATAGCGGACTCTGAGGTTATAATAGAATTCGCCATTACGCTGAAAAGGAAACAAAGTGTCACTCTGCTCAAGACCGATATCTCCATCACCATCACGGTAGGTAATGGAAAGCAAGCCTTTCTCGCTGATATTGGTTTCAGGATTGATAAGCAAGATATAATTATTGTAGCCAATCTCAGGCTCAGGCGGATACTCCTCAAACTTCCGGCATCCACTCAGCAAAACTGCGGTGAGCAGAAGGGTCATCAACCAAAAGATGCTTATTTTTGTCATGCCATTTGCATTTGCCACCATGCATCAAAGTTGCATTATGGTGCTGTAAAATTAGTTTTTTTCGTCACACAACAATAATTATGCCCCATATACAGGCATTAAAAAGTAAGATTTTTACGATTGAAAGTGAAGACTCTTTTTTAGAGATTTCACTTGAAGTATTTCGCTTTCAATACCATAACAACCCGGTTTATCAAGCATTTTGCGACTATCTGCATGTAAATCCAAATCAGGTTGAACACTATACACAGATCCCTTTTCTGCCCGTTGAGTTCTTTCGCAACAAAAAAATAATCTCGGGGAGCAAAGCTGTTCAAACTGTTTTCAGCAGTTCGGGAACTACCGGAAATGCAAGCAGCTTTCATCATGTGTGTGACACTGCCCTCTACGAAGAAAGTTTTTTGAATGCATTTAACCGGTTTTATGGCCCGCCCTCAGATTTTTGTATTCTTGCCTTGCTTCCTTCCTATCTTGAACGCGCCAATTCTTCTTTGGTATACATGGCTGATAAACTGATCGCATTAAGCGGACATGAAAAAAGTGGTTTTTACCTTTACGACCTGCATGCGCTTAACGAAAACCTGCTTCAGCTCCGGGAGAAAGGCCAAAAGACTATCCTGCTTGGTGTAACCTATGCTATGCTCGACCTCGTGGCTGCTTATCCAATTTCGTTTCCTGACCTTATCGTGATGGAAACAGGTGGCATGAAAGGCCGCAGACGCGAAATGATCCGGGAAGAATTGCATGATATTCTTTGTGAGGGTTTTGGCGTTGCCATGATTCATTCAGAATATGGAATGACAGAGTTGCTGTCTCAGGCCTACTCACATGGAAATGGCGTTTTTGAAACGCCTCCGTGGATGCGGGTGCTTATTCGGGATTCAAATGATCCTTTGAGTTTGATCTCTTCCGGAAAAACAGGCGGTATCAACATCATCGACCTGGCTAACCTCTACAGCTGCGCTTTTATCGGAGTGCAGGATCTTGGCCGTTTGCTTCCCGGAGGTGGCTTTGAGGTGCTTGGCCGCTTCGACAGAAGTCAGATGAGGGGATGTAACCTGTTAGTTGGATAATTTTAGAAGAACGTAAAAACCACTGAATAAAATTACCGGATTTTTAACCCAAAACGCTCTTTTCGTCTGCTAACAATCCAGCCATAAAATATAAAAGCCTGTAAACTATTTGCTTACAGGCTGTTTAGTGGAGAATAACGGAATCGAACCGATGACCTTTTGACTGCCAGTCAAACGCTCTAGCCAACTGAGCTAATTCCCCATTGAGGTGGCAAAAATAAATAAAATTTTCTTTTGGTGGAGTTATTTGATTTAAATTTTTTAAGCGTGATGACTGCAGTATTTCTTTATTTTTGGGGCATGAAACGACTGTTTTTAGCTATTCCTTTGCATGCAGGCGGCGCATTGCCCGACTTGCTCAACAGACTTCACAAAAAACTTGGTCATGAGCGTATCAATTGGGTGAATCCTGCAAACTTACATCTTACATTGAAGTTTCTTGGCGAAACACCTTCGTCACGCATTCCGGAAATAAATGCTGCTATGAATGTTTGTTTGTCAAAACACAAATCCTTTCAGCTTGATTTCGACAAAACCGGTATTTTTGGCAGCCGCTACGATCCACGTGTGATATGGCTTGGGCCAACTCAAATTCCAGCTGAAATCACTTCGTTGGCAAATGATGTGCTTGACACTTTCGATGCAATTGGTTTTTTGCGTGACAGACAGAATTTTGTTCCTCACCTTACCCTTGGCCGCATTAAGGCACTTCATGACAAACGCCTTTTTCAGGAGGTCGTGCAGCAGATTCCACAGCAACTTTATCTGCGTGAAGAGGTTTCAAGGATCATTCTTTTCGAAAGCATCCTTCGCAAAGAAGGCCCGCTTTACAAAGTAGAGCAGGCCTTCAGTCTGAAATCATCAAATGTGGTTTAAACGTATAGGCAGCGATAGCTGGTGTCGCCACTCATTTTCACTTTAAACTTCACATCTTTTGGAACAATGAAAGTCTCAAAGGCTTTGTAGGTTTTCCAGTCGGTTTCGCCCGGAAGCATCACCTGCATCTCACCCGAAACTACTGTCATATGTTCTACGGATGAGGTTCCGAATTCATACGAACCTGCTTTCATTGCGCCTATGGTTGCAGGGCCTTCCGCAGTTTCAATTGCGATGGACATTACATTTCCATCAAAATAAGTGTTTGTCTTAAACATATTTTTTATTATTAGGTTTGAAATTATCAGTGATCTTACTTTCCATAGCCGAAAAGTTTTTTTTCTTTGATCCGTTTTGCAACAAAAACTGGCACATCGTCTTCCCAATGAGGATTTGATGCCCTGATTTTTTCAAGCACATCATGGGAATATATTTTCAGAAAACGGGGATTCATATTTTGTATATCCAGAATCTTTCTGTTTTCGACGAGATGCCTGAACAGGTGTGTTGTCTCTACAGGAAATAGTAAGTCATTTATGGTGAGTAGTTTATCTGTGTCAGCATCCAGCGCAGGATAGATATACATCTTAACATTTTCAGGAAACAGTTTACCCAATGCTTCTATGATACCGCCTTTGAGGTCAGTGTAAAATTTAGGATTCATAACCTTTTTAAAGGTATCGATTCCTATGACTACACGTGCCTTAATAATTCGAAATTGCGAAATATAATCAACCAGTTTATAAAACTCCCTGAAGTTCGAAACCATCACATTTTGACCCATTTCGTTGAGAATATCCACACGATCCAGAAAGTCGCGTTCATCGAAATCGCCCTCCTGAAGCAGGTTGTTCATGGTTATTTCGCAGAGCGGAAGTGTGTTGTATTTGTCGTAATCTTCATCTTTTTTAAACAGGCTGTAACTCGATTTAAGCATGTCAACGCTCACATAGGTCACAGGCCTGAAGCTTCCGCGAAAGATAATCGCGTTTTTTTTGTACAACATATCGTCGGGCTCCTGAACATTGCCAAAGCGGTCGAACATGATCGCATTGGTGACACCGTTTTTTACAAGCTGAACGCCAAGCAGCCGATTGTCTACATAAGCAAGTTCTGGCCCGCTCATGTGAATCATGGTAATGGCAAGCCTGTCAGTGGCCAGATTTTCGAGCAGAGAAAGCAGGAAACTATTGGGTCGTTCCCAATGGTAAAAGCAGGCATAAAGGAGGTTGACACCAAGTATGCCGAGTGTGTTCTGCTGAAGTAGTGAATCGTTTTCGAACAGGCGGACGTGCAAAATAACCTGATTGGGTTCGCTGTTTTCCTTCAGTTGAAATTTTACACCCATCCAGCCGTGACTGATGTTATCCTTTTTAAAATTGAGCGTTGAAACCGTATCGGCGAAGGCAAAAAACCGCAGTCCTGGGTTTTTTGTTTCTGCAAGTAGTCCGGTGAGTTCAGTATATTCAGCATCCAGCATCAGCTCGAGGCGTTCGCGTGAGACATACCTTTTTGAAGTTTTCTCTTTGCAGTAAATGGCATCGCTGTAGCGTTTTTCGTAGGCGGAAATGGTTTTAGCGATGGTGCCGGATGCGCCCCCTGCCTGAAAAAAATTGCGCGCTACCTCTTGACCTCCACCGATTTCGGCAAAACTTCCAAAAATTGTCGGATCAAGATTAACCTCAAGGGCTTTGCGGTTTACGCTTAAAGTTTCATAACTGTCAGGAGCCATCAATGCTGTACTTTTAAGCTACAAAGATACCAAAAAGCCGGAAGCTTCAAATGTTTTGCCTAAGGAGTTGCAAGATTGAGAAAAGCTTGTTCCCGCATGTCAGTCTGAAGCTGATATGCAGGAACTTTTTTTACTTTTAAGATGCGGTCAATACAAGGTCATTCTTCTTCTTCGATCTCGTCGAGATCTGTCATGATGGCTTCAACGATGTTGTAGGCGCCATCCCATATATCGGCGATTGTAGCATCGAGCATATAGCAGGGTGTGGTGAAAACTTTGTTTTCGGAGTCGCAAACCACATCGCCATGGTCGGTCTGAATGTGTGTGGCACCAATAGCTTCGATCGCTTTTATGGTTCCTTCATCAGTACCGATAGTTACATTGATTTCACCGAGGATTTTGGCTATAAACACTGGTGAGATGCACATTGCACCAATAGGTTTTTTCAGCGCATGCATGCTTTTCACAGCGGCTTCCACTTCAGGGTTAACTTTCGCATCAGGGCCATCGAAAGCTACTGTAGAGAGATTTTTGGCAGCGCCAAAGCCTCCCGGAAAAAACAACACATCAAATTCTTCTGCTTTGAATTCAGAGAGGTTTTTGATGTTTCCGCGGGCTATGCGGGCTGATTCGATCAGTACATTTCTTTTCTCAGGCATCTCCTGTCCGGTGAGATGGTTGATCACATGGTGCTGGTCAATGTCGGGAGCAAAACACTGATAATCTGCGCCGGCCTGCTTTATGGCCAGCATTGCAAGCGTGGCTTCGTGGATTTCAGCCCCGTCATAGACGCCACATCCTGCCAGAATAACTGCAAATTTTTTCATGGTATATTGTATTTATTATTTCTGTAATTAAAGTTTAGTTGTTCAAGAACCGGTGATGCGTAATCGGTGATGTGTAATGAGTAATCTGAAATCTCATCACCCATCACCCATCACTCATCACACATTTTGTAAACAATTGCAACAACAGTCACATCATCGCCACCCATATTGATTGAAAGTCCGTAAGGTTTCGCTGGCGATAGTTTTATTTGGGCTGCACCTGCATTTCCGGTAAGTTGCTGCCAGATCGTTACTGCCTGATGCACGCCTGTGGCGCCTGTTGGGTGACCCCATCCGATAAGACCACCTGTTGTATTCATCGGCATTGCGCCATCGCGAGCAGTTTTTCCGGCAGCGACATAGGCAGCGCCCTCTCCTGGAGCTGCAAGTCCAAGCGCTTCAACAGCAAGAATACCGGCAATACTGAAGCAGTCATGGGTTTCAATGGTTCCTAGCTGTTCGATTGAGATGCCTGCATTTTCGAGTGCTTTTGCAGCGGTCTTGCGGATTGTTGTCAAATCAAGCGGGTTTGGGGGATCGCTAGTAATATTGCGGGTAAGCTGAGCAAAACCAACAATTTCTACAGCATCCTTGCAGGGAACGCCAAGCTTCTTCAAGCCCTCTTCGGAGGCAATGAGGATACCTGAGGCGCCATCCGAAACTTTCGAACAGTCGAAGAAGTTGAGGTGATCAACGAAATTCTTCCCGTTTGGAGTCATTTTGTGATACAAGCCTTCGAGGTCGGTTGCAGTGTTGTGATGCTCCTGGGCGGTCGGGTCGAGACGGGCGTTTTCTATGGCATTTCTGAACCAGCGACCCATCCCTTTCCGGGCATTGTCGAAACCATATTTTTCATAGTAAGCGCCTGCACGGTCAGAAAACTGACCGGGAAAGAAATATGCATGGCTTTTTTTTCTGTTTTGAAACCAGCCTGCATAGGCAAGGAAGTCGGCTCCATAGATGGCTTTAACAGTGTTTTGCACTTCAACACCCAAAGCGAGGACAACATCAGCGGTTTCGGCCATCACCGACCTGATGCCTGAGATGATGGCAAGTCCGCCCGAAGCACAGGCGCCTTCCACGCTGAGTGATGGTTTAAACTCCAAATCGGGGTCAATGGTAGCAGCAAAGCCGCCGAGATGACCCTGTTTGTTGAAAACAGCAGCCATGAAATTACCAATCACAGTTTCATCAATGGCTGAGGGATTTGGAACTTGTTTAAGCACAGCCTGCCCGGCTTCATGGATATAGTTTTCCAGACCGGGACGCTCTTTTTTTGGATTGAACTCTTTTCGGCCTGTTCCCATTGAAATGGTGTTTGCGCCGGCTACCAGATATATTTTTCTTCTCATGGATTACTTTTTTTTGCGGTGATTAAGCGAAAAAACTGTTGACAGGGCCATAGGCATGGAAAAATCCGGTGAGCATAACGGTGTTTACGTCATTCTCGTTAAAAGCAACGCCATCAGCAACCAATTTACGGCCAATGGCATCGGAGTTTAAACCATATTCAACGGCCATTTTTGCAGCAGGGCTATTCAAAGATTTCAAGCCGGAAAACCAGGCAGAAAAGTGACTTTCTTTGTCTGCAACTTTAATGGCAACTCTCCATGGCTGAAATCCTGCAGGCATGGTGCCAAGCCACTCCTCAGCATTGGGTTTAAAGGAGTCGATGGCGATATAACTTTTTGTTTCGGGATCAAAAACTGCCACAGGAGCACCTTTTTCGTATTTCAGGAAACCATCTTTTTGTGCGCCGCTTGAATGCTGACCACCTTTGACACCCATCTCCAGCATGCGGTCGAGCAAGGGGCTGTGCAGGTTTTCATCATGCAGGAAAGGATTCATCACTTTCATGATAAACTGAACCACATCCGCGCCAACATAGTCGATGAGCTGAAAGATACCCATCGGCCTGACCAGATAATCCTGGGTTATTTTGTTGACAATGTATACTGCCTCAGCGAAAGGCCGCCCGGCAGAAAGTTCGAGTGCTTTGTTGATTCCATATAAAGCATCGCGCATAAAGTGACCATTGCCAATGAAACCTGCGAAATCATTGCTTTTTACAACAACTTTTTTGAGTGCTTTGGCATAATCTACTGCAAACTGACTGGTTTCTGCTAGTGTTTTTTCAGTTACGATCAACTCAACAAGACGCTGCACTGCAGGAGGGTTGTAAAAGTGAAATCCAAGCACGCGACCATCTAACTTAGCTTCATTTTCGATGATGTGGATGGGCACAGAAGAAGTGTTGGTAAAAAACCATGGCTTATTGGGATTGTTTTGATCAATCTGGCTCAGGATTTTTACCTTTAAATCCTTGTTTTCACTGACGGCTTCGAAGATAAGTTGCGACCTGTATGCTACTTCCATTGCTGTTGTTGGTCTCACGATGCGAAGTGTATCAATAATATACTGCCCGATTATATCACTGTTTTCGATCAGGGCGGCATTATCAGCATACATCTGTCGCAACCATACGATTTTCTTTTCAGCAATTTTGAGCACCTGAATACGGAGGTAGTCTATCAAACCGAATAGCCCCTCATCAGAGAGGTCGATGGCATTGAGCACAAAAGTTTTTCCTTTGTTTTCAGGTTTCAGGCTCAGGTCGGCCATTTCTACAGCGGTGAGCAGCAGAATGCCGCTGCCCATCTTGCCAGCTGCCCCCAGCACTGAAACATGTTGTAATCTTTCGTCGTAATTCATACTTTTAATATTTTGTTTTTGATTGTTAATTTCACTGATCTCACCAAACGGGAGGTCTTTTTTCAAGAAAGGCCTTCATGCCTTCTTCGCCTTGAGAACCCGATCCAAAGAGAGATCCAAAGTTTTCAGCTTCGTTTTCGCAACCGGCTGCAAAAGACGCATTCATTCCGGAACGGGTGACAGCTTTCACTTTTTGCACAGCCAATGGGCCTTTGGAAGCTATGAGGCGGGCTGTGCGCATTGCTTCCTCTACCAAATTTTCAGGTTCAGTTACTTTTTGCACCAGACCCATGCGCAGCGCTTCGTCGGCGCCAATCATTTCGGCTGTTGTCAGCAGGAATAGCGCATTGGCGAGTCCAATCAGCCGCGGCAGCCGCTGTGTGCCTGCATAACCGGGAATGAGACCAAGATTCACTTCCGGTTGACCGAATTTCGCTTTTGTCGAGGCAAAACGAAAGTCGCACGACAAAGCAAGTTCGAGGCCGCCACCGAGCGCAAAGCCATTGATGGCTGCTATGACAGGAAAAGGCAACAATTCGAGTGACCTGAAGGTATTTTGTCCCATACGACCAAAAGCACTGCCTTCAGCAGAAGATTTATGTACCATTTCAGCAATGTCGGCACCGGCAACAAAAGCTTTGCCTTCACCAGTGATGACCATTGCCCGGACAGTCAAATTGTTTTTTATTGTTGCCACAAGGTGATCCATCTCCTGAAAAAATAAGGTATTGAGCGCATTCAGCGCTTGCGGACGGGAAAGTGTTACAAGGACAACACCATCATTAATCGCTACATTTAAAATCTGATATTCCATTTCAATTATTTTTATGCTCAAATGTATATATTTTTTTCAAATGTTAAAACGCTAAAAGGCAATTATTGAACTTTTTGATCAATAGAATGTTTTCTTAGATATCTGAAAACAAAACTTTTAAGCTTATTTATAATTGTTGTTAAAAAATTTCGTTATTTTTGTTGCGAAATATGGTTAAAAAAGTTGTATATAAAATCTCTGCTATTCTCCTGTCGTTCGTTGTTTTATTCAGCACGATGGGGATGACAATAAATGCGCATTATTGTCATACATCCGAATATATGCAGAAATCACTTTTGCCATTTCCGATTTCATGTGACCATCAAGAAATGAATTCGCTTGGTATTAATCAAGTTGCGGGCGAAAATATTCCCAGCTGCTGCGCTGTCATTCCAGAAAATGACATGTCTCAAATGACTGTAATAAGTGAAGAATGCTGTGAAGATTTCTTCCATTTTATTAAGGTGATTACTGACTTCGATCTGCCACAGCTTAAATTTAAAACCCTTTTTAATAAGTTTCTTGCCCTTACAATGCGTTTGTTTGAGCTAATAGCACCATCAAAAGCAAGCCCGGGGCAAACAGCATTACTCGAAATTCAAAATCAGCCGCCATCCCTGTTTGGGAAAGATCTGGCGATCTCCATCCATCAGCTTAAACTGGATACTGTACTGCTTTAATCTATCATCGCTCAAAGATTTCTGAGCGACCAATTCTCGTTTTTTTTTTACGATTAAAGCATACTAAATATGAATAATTATATTCGGATATTGTCATTACTTGCAATATTCATGATCTCACAACAAAGTTTTGCACAGAAAGTTAAGGGTTTTGTTTATGAGAGCATAGACAATGACACTTTGCCACTTCCCGGGGTAAATATTTTCTGGGAAGGCACACAAAAGGGAACCATTTCAGATGCCAAAGGGGCATTCAGTCTGGACACACCTAAGGGCGCTCACCATTTAATTTTCAGTTTTGTCGGTTATGCCAACGACAGTATTCATTACCATGCTGATGGCAAACCCCTGAAACATATCATGCGGCAGCCGTTGACGCTTTCAGAAGTGGAGGTGACTACGCGTGCTAAAACGAATTATGTTTCGAGAATGAGCACGGTAAATGCAATAACCATCACTTCAGGTGAATTACAGCGCGCTGCATGCTGCAACCTTTCAGAAAGCTTTGAAACAAGCGCCAGTGTTGATGTTTCTTACAGCGATGCTGTTACTGGCGCCAAGCAGATTGAACTGCTGGGTCTGTCAGGAAATTACACACAAATGATGAGTGAAAATATGCCAAACATGCGCGGTCTGGCTAACAGCTTCGGTTTGAGCTATATTCCAGGCAGCTGGATGGAAAGCATTCAGGTTTCAAAGGGGACATCTTCAGTGCTGAACGGCTATGAATCCATCAGTGGACAGATCAATGTTGAGTTTAAAAAACCCAGAGAGAGTGAAAAGTTTTTTCTGAACCTCTATCAAAATCATATGGGTCGTTCGGAAGCTAATTTCAATGTGCGCCTCAGCCCTACAGAGAAATTGCAGACCATGCTGCTCGGTCATGTCAGCCGCAATGGAAGTAAGCAGGACATGAACCACGACGGATTTCTCGATGAGCCACTCTACACACAATACAATTTTTTTAACCGTTGGGACTATAATGCTGAAAACTTCGAATTTCAATTCGGCATCAAAGCCATGAAAGAAGACCGCCGCGGAGGCCAGCTGAGCTTTGACAATGAAAAACCAAGGGATCTGTCGAATGGTTATGGGGTTGAACTGCTTACTGACCGTGTTGAAACATTTCTGAAAACAGGCTATATTTTCCGCAACAGACCGGCTACAAGTCTGGGTATTCAACAACAATATACTTACCATAAACTGAATTCTTTCTTTGGGCTCAAGGATTATGATGCACAACAGAATTCCTATTATGGAAATGCACTTTTTCAGTCATTTATTGGAAACACCATGCACACTTATACCACTGGTTTAAGTTTTGTGTATGATCAGTACAACGAGCAGTTGAACGACAGTGTTTTCTTGCGAACAGAAAGTGTTCCGGGGGCATTCTTTCAATACAGTTTCAGCGATGGCGAAAGGGTGAATCTGATTGCCGGACTCAGAGCGGATCACCACAATGAATATGGTTTGTTTTTTACACCCCGCTTACATTTCAGATACAATTTCACTGATAACACAATTTTCAGGGCCTCGGCAGGAAAAGGATACCGCTCAACCAATGTGTTGGCCGAAAACACCTCCTTACTTGCATCGGCACGCAGGATTGTTTTCAGAAATACTCCTGCTATGGAAGAAGCATGGAACTATGGCATCAACCTGAGTCAGCATGTTGTGATTGGCAACAGGGAACTTACCATCAATGCAGACCTTTACCGAACCGACTTCATCAATCAGGTGATCGTCGACCGCGATTCTGACATGGATCTCATCCAGATATACAATCTGGAAGGCAGTTCCTATTCAAACAGTTTTCAGGTCGAAGCCAACTATGAGCTCATTAAGGGTTTAGACCTTACTGCAGCCTTCAGGGTGAACGACGTAAAAATGACCTTTGACAACAGCCTGCTTGAAAAGCCTTTGGTAAACAAATACAAAGGCTTGGTTAGTCTTTCTTATGTTACCAATCTCAAAAAATGGCAGTTTGATTTCACAACACAATTCAACGGACAAACACGTTTGCCAAGCACAGATAGCTATCCTGAAATACATCAGCGCGAAGCCATTTCGCCAGCATACACTATTATCCATGCACAGGTGACAAAGTTTTACCGCAAGTGGAATATATATCTCGGCGGCGAAAACCTGACAAACTTCAAGCAGGATCACCCGATTATTTCGGCTGAAAACCCCTTCGGAAACCATTTCGATTCTTCAATGATCTGGGGGCCTGTTTCAGGAATCAAGCTTTATGCAGGTTTGAGATATACAATAGAGTAAGGAGCTGGTGAAAGACAGTTTCTGCAAAGCACACTCAAAAATAGTAATCAACAATTAATCACAAACATTATAAGAAAATGAAAACACTTAAATCAGTTATAATCCTTTTGTTTTTTGTTTTTGGCAGCGCAGCATTGACAGCCCAGGATGCGGAAAGCAAATATGAAAAGGTGGAAATTCAAACATCCGCTGTCTGTGGCATGTGTAAGGACAGGCTTGAGAAAAACATGGCATTCGAAAAAGGCGTAAAATCTGTCTCACTGGATGAAGAAACAAAGATTATCACAATTGAGTTTCGCAAAGGAAAGAATGACAAGGAAAAGCTTAAGAAGGCAATCACCAAAATTGGTTACGATGCAGATGATCTTTTAGCCGACCAGAAAGCACATGACAAGTTGCCGGCTTGTTGCCAAAAAGGCAATGAACCGCACTGAGTGAAAGGCCAAAAATAACACATTCATTTCTTCAGGATAAATCCTGCGGAAACAGTCTGTTTTTTTCAAATATGTAGTGGACTTGCATAAGATATGTAAGTCCACTTTTTTTTGGCTACATCAATATCTATCATTCATTTTGAATAATTTGCAAACAATTTATTCTCCATAAAATAATCTCAATCACTTATTTTGCGGGTTTGTTTTGTCTATTTTTACGCCGAAATAAGCAAAATCAACGAGTTAACGACCAAACAATCAAATGAGTATCTTTTCATCTTTTATTAAAGGGAATTCAGATTTTTTGTCTCTCGATCTTTCCTATCATTACCATGATCCTGCTAAAGAAGAAATTGTTTTATATAACAATGGAAAAAAAACAATTGGACCGGCAAAATTGGTAGTGATTAATGAAACAAAGCAGCAGTTTGAGTATACTATTGAAAAAATTCCTTCACGGATAGGCATTCTTATACGACTGGCGCAGTTTAGAGATAAAAACGACCAGCCATTTGCAGGAAATCTTGCGCAAGTGCAAATTCAATTCAGCGGAAACAAAGTTGTATTCATTCCGGAAGGCAATAAATTTAAACGGGAAAAATAATCAACCATAAAGTTGTCTTCAAGTTCCCCATCAAAGTGGAAAGAATTTCAAGTGATCAGTAAATCCTACTTCCCAGTGTGTCCAAATCCACCGCTTCCTCTATCGGTTTCATCGAGCTTATCTGTTTGCTTCCATTGTGCTTTTTCATGCTGGCTGATAATCATCTGGGCAATCCTGTCGCCATGGTGAATGGTAAATGGCTCAACAGAAAGATTGATTAAAATCACCTTAATTTCTCCCCTGTAGTCAGCATCTATTGTCCCGGGTGAATTAAGCACAGTTACGCCATGCTTGATTGCAAGGCCGCTTCTGGGTCTTACCTGCGCTTCAAAACCTACAGGCAAACTTATGAACAATCCGGTTGGAATCAGGGCTCGCTGCATGGGTAGTATTGTTGCCGTTTCTATTAGGTTTGCCCGCAGATCCATTCCAGCAGAAGCCATTGTTTCATACGAAGGCACGGGATTATCAGAATGATTTACAATTTTAATCTCCATAAAAAATGAGTGATGATAATTTCACAAAATTATAATTTTATGCGGGTTTTGAGCGTGAAATACTACAACAATAATCAATTTGTACAATACCGATAAGAAGCAATTAATCAGAAATGAAGATAAGAAATCTTTTATTCAGGCAGTTGGTTTTTTGATGAGATACATTTCTTTTTTGTTGCGGTATTAAATATGATTTGCTTTTAATATTAATATTATGGTAATTTAGTGCCAAAATTCTCCAGCATATGACCAATTCTGTAAAATACATTTTGACTGTTTTGTTTTTTGTAGCATTTGGCAGCCAAACCAATGCCCAGAAAAGTATAGAAAGCTCAGGATATAGTGAGAACAAAAACATGTCTGCCTCCTGGATTATTTCAATGTCGGGTGGCACTTCTGTTTTCTTTGGCGATGTGAAGCAAAATCCTTTTTTGCCAGTAACCACCAACAGAAGTGAACTGCGCTATGTTGTGGATATTGGACTTGAGCGCCGGTTTTCCGCATCCTTAGCCGCCAGGCTTCAGGCAGCATATTCCCATGTTGTTGGTACAAGCCGTATCAACGACATTCATTTTCAATCCTTCGTTTACGAAGCCAATGCAGCAGTACTTTTCTACCCTATTAACCTTTTTTCGGGTTATGACACAAAGCTATTTGCTGATTTTTATATTGTTTTGGGTGGGGGAATGGCCAGCTACAACGCAAAATTGTATCAGTTGAGTTCTGGAAACGAACTTGCAAGCAGCGGTCACGGGACTGGGAATGGCATCGGAGGGACTCAGGCAGACGCTTTTTTACTTGGAGGAATTGGGGTTGATATACCGATAAGTCCAAACATTTCAATTCGTTTCGAGACCGCCAACAGAGCACTTGCAACAGATAATTTCGATTTGAGGATAGGTGGCTTCAAATATGATATTTATAATTACACTACGCTTGGGCTAAAGTATTCTTTTGCCAAACGTCCCGGAAATATGAGAAAACTTCCGGAAGTTCCTAAAACACATATCCCGGAAAAAGAAACAGACACTGTAAAGAAAGTCACTGACGACAGCTGGCTTTTGTTGAATAAAGTTATAAAGACAGATCCGGCTGAAACTGAAGTAATTGAGAAAGAGGTTGTTGTGGATGCCACAGTCACAGTAAAAGAAACAGAGGCTAAAACGGTGACTGACACTTCGCCTGTTTCAGCCATCAAAGATGTGGAATACCGTGTACAGATCCTTGCTAACGGGAGAAGGGCAGCTGATATAGCGGCTTTAGCCAAACGATTTAGAATGAATGCTGCCGAAATAAAACAAGACATGTACAATGGAATGTTCATATACACCGTTGGTTCTTTTGCAACCTACAACGAGGCTGCACGGAGCCGCAATAGCATCCGTGAGGAGAATGGTGTTTCTGATGCTTTTGTCGTTTACTTTGAAAACGGACAAAGACAGGCAGCTTTTCCTAAGACCAGGCATTAATGGAATTGAAATTTTTGATTAAAAAGCATATTTTTGCAAAGGAATTGAAAACCTATCAACAGAATAAAAAATGAACAACAGCGATTTTGACTATCAGCCTGAAAAAGATGATCTGCCCAGAACAGTGACTTTTTGGATTATCGTAATCGCATTGGCGGCAGCAGTTTATCTATCACAGATTCTTGTCTGATTGCTTGGTTTTCCTGCAATGAAAATGCCTGACTGTTTCTTGCAGTCAGGCATTTTTATTTCGAATAAGTCTATTGTTTAATACCGGATTATTTTTCCTGTCCGGAGCCCGTTATTCGTTTTAAGCTGATAGAAATACAGCCCGCTTTTTGCAGAAAGACCGCTTTGCTCATTGGCATCCCAGCGGATTTCGTTGCTCATATTGCGATCGGAAGCAACAACTTTGCTGAACAACCTGCGACCCTGCAAATTAAAAATGATCAGTTCTACATCTTGCTTTTCAAGGGAAGTGAACGTGAAGATGACCGATTCGCTGAATGGGTTGGGTCTGACAGAAAAGTTTTTGAGTGCTGCTGTTTCTGGACTCTGACTTATGAGCTGATCGTTCACCAATAGAGTAATCGTTCTGTTACTTAGATTTGTTTCAACCCCGACTTCGAAGATGACATAATTCAAGGTTGGATTTAAAGCAAAAACACCTGGCCTTATTTCAACTTCCACAACTAGAGAATCGCCCTGAGCAAGCACAAAAGGGAATTCTGGCAGCGATGGCAGCATTACAAAATAATCCTCATCAATGGGCATTATTTCGTCGATCAGCACCTCATTGGCAGTTTGATTTTTGATAACGAAGCTTCCGAAATAGTTATCGACAAAATAAACTGTGTCGGGAGCGATGGTAATGTCGGTCAGCATCTGATCGCCGAGGACAAACATATGTGGATCGAGGGCGCCCATATACGGATGCCGGATGCTTCTTCCCGAGGCATCGGCTGCAGCAATGAAATAGCGGATTGTATCGTTTCCGGTATAATTTTTTATATAACCACTATAAGCTGTTTCGTTCGAATTTGAAAGAGAAACGCTGTTATAATCCTGACCGTTGATGCTATAGAAGATACGCAAAGAATCATCGATAAGTGCCTGACCTGAATAGGGAATAATGGCAGCAGTAAGCTGAATAGAATCCTGCCACGACTGGAGCCCATAAAGCGGCATATGATTGACAAACAACATGCCGAGGTCGGCTACTTCATGGGTGCGGCAATGGAGGGCATCAGTATTTTGCCAACGGGTGTTGCCACTTGAATGCTGAATTGGGATAATTTCATATCCGGGCATAGCCTGCTGATAAACAGCTATAGCAGCATTGTCGTGCTGACTTCCTGTAGTAGGAACAAAAACTTTATTGTTGAGGATAAGAGAATTTGTGTAGGGTGTTGCGGGGTTTCCGCCCGGAGTATAAACTCTGTAAACTTTATAGGGATAGCCATAGGCACTGGGTGTGGTTGCAAAATAATTGGCAACGGCTTCAAAATCGTTGTAACGGGGATCGGAAGGCAGCACCTGTCCAAGAAGTATTTTATCTGGCGCTAGATATTTTCCCCAGCAGTCGATATGTTTTATATAATCTGCAAGAGGGTCAATAGTAACATCATAGCGTTCGATGCCAAGATAATCATCCATTTTCTGAGCTACCTGAGAGGCAGACAGCTGTGTGTTGTCTTCATAAACCAAATCAGTGGAGGCCCCGATTTTAAATCCGTCAGACATCATGTTACCGCCTGTATGCATCAGGTTCATTCCATACAAATTGATATTGAGATGCTCTGCAACACGGGGGGGCACATTGTTGTCGTTAGGACGTGGTCTGTTGTATGGAAAGTCTACTATGCCCGGTTGATTGTTGCCATCAAAGATGAACCATGGGCCGTAGTCGCGCGTCCAATAGGAGTTGGTAGGCGCTACCAGAAAAGAACAGTTGGCTGTATTCACATTGTTGTTCTGGTACAAACTAAGAACAATGTTCGCTTCATTGTTTGATGCTACAAGCGTTATCAACTGAATGTCACTAGCCAGTGCGCGGATAAGGGTATAGGGAATTCCAAAGGGATAACGGATCAAAACAGCCTGCATGGGCTCGTATTCTGCAACAAGCCTGACATTGCCGGGAGGAGGCGGAGTTTCGGTGAAATTAATATTGGTCCGCACCGGAATGAGCATCTCTTCCTCTGAGAGATAGCGCAGCTTGCGGTAATCGGGCTTTGAATCCGGCATCCATTGGGCAAAAGATGTAGAACAAAAGAAGAACAAAAGAACGGCTAAAACACTGTAAAATCGCTTCATAAATAGTAAAACCTTAATTAATTTAAACTTTTCAGTTATATTTTGGCTCCAAAGGTATGAAACGTGCGTAATACGGCACATATTTTTTGTTGTATATTTGCCGTGCATTTAAAACTATAAAAACATGTTGACGTCTATTTTACTAGGTATGGTCGGACCAACTCAGATTCTGATAATAGTATTGGTGATATTATTGCTTTTTGGAGGCAAGAAAATTCCGGAACTCATGCGCGGACTTGGTCGTGGCGTAAAAGAGTTCAAAGATGGTATCAGCGGTGAAGAGGATAAAGACAAAGAAAACAAAGAGAAGCAGGCATAATTCGACCAGTTTCATTTTGAATGTTTGTTACAGTTTAATTCTCCTCTTTTTTTCAGTTGAAGCAACATTGCTTTGCTTTCCAGCGTTACACAACACGTAAAATCTCTGAAATTACTGTCGTGTAATTATTTGATAAGATATAATAACAGTTGATATATATGGCCAAAAAGAAACTATTGATCATTGCTTTTTTGTGTTTGGTAACAATAGGAGTCCGCTCCCAGTCAGAAATAGAGGAAATGTATCCGGATTCACTTGGCTTGATGGCAGGCGACACCACTCTGGGCATCTCCACCGACTTTCTTGAAGAACAAAGTGCTCAGTTTTTTGCTGATGATTCCCCGATCGTAAAAATGCTCGACAGCCTTTTTCGGATAAGGTATTTCAACGACAGTCTCATGTACTTCGATTCTTCAGTCATGAATAAATATGGCTACGACCTCTCTCATGTACCTGTCTTTTCTGACAGTGTGTATGCAGCACGTATTAAAGAACTTAACCGCGAAACCCCGATACCACTAGTTTTTAACAGTCATGTAAAAAGTTTTATCGATCTGTATGCCGTTCGTAAAAGAGGGTTGACAAGCAGAATGCTAGGGCTTTCATATGTTTATTTTCCAATGTTTGAAGAGCTGCTCGACCGCTATGATATTCCACTCGAGCTGAAATATCTCGCAATGGTGGAGTCGGCACTCAATCCAACCGCCGGGTCTCATATGGGTGCCAAAGGCCTGTGGCAGTTTATGTATGGAACAGGCAAAGTGTACGATCTTAAAGTAACTTCTCTGGTTGACGACCGTTTCGATACCTATAAATCAACCGAAGCAGCCTGCCAACATATGCTTGATCTTTATAATATCTACGAAGATTGGTTTTTGGTGCTTGCAGCCTACAATGCCGGAGCAGGAAATGTGAACCGTGCCATCCGCCGTGCTGGTGGTGTGAAAAATTACTGGGCAATTTGGCCTTATCTCCCACGTGAAACAAGAGGCTATGTGCCGGCATTCATCGCCGTGAATTACGTAATGAAATATGCCACTGAGCACAACATTTATCCTGTACATCCAGGAATGATGATGCACGGAACAGATACTGTAACAGTAAGAGAAATTCTTTCATTTGAACAACTGAACGAGAAGTTGAATATTCCTATTGGAGATTTGCGCTTTTTCAATCCCCAGTTTAAAAGAGATATTATCCCGGCCTCAAATGAAAATCCTTATATCTTAAGAATCCCTTCAGAATATGTAGGCCCTTTTCTAAACAATGAGCAGGAAATTTATGCTTACAAAACCAAGAAGGGAATTGAAAAAGAAACCCTTATTGAGGAAGTTAAAAAGGTAAGTGACCAAAACGTTCATATTGTAAAAAAGGGGGAGAACCTTGGTTTAATTGCCAAAAAACACCGCGTTTCTGTGAAGCAGCTTCAGACCTGGAACAACCTGCGGACAACGAACCTCAGAATTGGTCAGAAATTAGTGGTGTTTAGTTCCGGCACGCCATTAACACAGCCTGGAGAAGCTCCTGTGGTCAGAGCATCTCAGGCAACTTTTCACACTGTTAAAAGTGGTGAAACCCTGGGCGGACTTGCCAACAGGTATAAATGCAGCATCACCGACCTCAGAGAATGGAACAACATCAAAGGATCGACCATTGCTGTCGGACAAAAGCTACGTGTTTATCCGCCAGAGCAAACAACAGCGCAGACAAAAACAAGCAATGGAAAATTCGTTATCTATACTGTGAAATCGGGCGATACGCTTTGGGATATCGCGCGCCGTTATGATGGCGTTACAGTGGAACAGATAAAAAAACTCAACAACCTCAATAATAATTCCCAGATCAAGCCAGGCCAAAAACTACGCATTGCTTCTGTGACCTAAATCCAGCCCGCTTATACTTTCCGGGATATTTTTTTGGTTGTATAGTCTGAAAAACTGATAAACAATATTCTGAATATTGAATCGTTCATCCTTTATAATCCCAAAGCTATGAAAAAGTATCCATTACTTTTGTTGGTTGCCTTCCTTGTTGCCTTTACAGCTTGCAATGAACCTCAACAAAGAATTGCCCGTTCGGTAGGTGCAACTTCTGAGATTTTAGTTGTTTTGCAGAACCCGCAGCAATGGCAGGGAGCTGAAGGTGAAGCTATCAGAGCGTTTTTTGGACAGGATCAGGCCGGACTCACACAAAGCGAGCCGCTGTTCAGGTTGTCGAACATCAACGTGGATAACCTCTCCGATATGTTTAAGAAGCATCGCAACATGCTCGTTGTTGAAATCAACAGCAAGCTGAAAGAGGCAGTGGTTGAAACGCGAAGTGATCTTTGGGCCAAACCTCAAAGAGTGATCAAAATTACAGCACCGGATGCAGCTTCCTGGATTGAAGCCTTCGACAGCAACAAGGAGGGATTTAAACTCCTTTATGACCGTTCGGAGCGAGAAAGATTGCTCAACATTTTCAGGCCTACTGCAAATGTTAAGGTCATGGAGCCTGTTTTAAAGGCTTTTGATATTAAGCTCCTTATACCAGAAGGCTATTATATTGCAAAAAGCGAGACTGACTTTATGTGGATCAGAAAAGAAGCAAACGATTTCAGTCAGGCGCTGATGATTTACGCAACGCCATACCTTGATACAACCGATTTGAATCCGCATAAAGTGATATCACGCCGTGACTTTTTGGTTCAACAATATATTCCCGGCCCTGTACAGGGTTCATTTATGTCGACCGACAAAGAGTTTATGCCCCCATTGGTAAAAAATACAACACATTTCGTTACTGATTTTGCAGTTGAAACACGCGGTGTCTGGAATGTAGTAGGGGATTTTATGGCTGGGCCTTTTGTTTCTTACACTGTAATACATCCAAAAAGTGGTCAGCTGATTACCATTGAGGGTTATGTGTATGCACCTAACAAACCCAAACGTGACCATTTAAGGCAATTGGAGGCAATCATTTACAGCCTCGAATTTCAACAATAAAGTTCGGGTTAACAGTTTCTGCCTTTAATTTGCAGGCGCTATTTCGTCTTCTTATAGCTAACCTTGATTATGCCAACCGGTGTAGTGGATTCGGCTACGATGAGGCCATCAATTAAAACGCCAAGTTCGTTATAACTGGTTTTTGAATCTTCAAAACGATAGAAGAGCTTGCCCGTCTCTTTGTCCAAATTCCAAAAGGTGCGAAAAGTGTTTTCACCCATGATAATATGCATCGTGCTGTCGTCAATAAACTTAAGCAAGGTCTGTTTTTCCATCTCTACAACCTGTTGGAGGGTTTGCGGATTTACTTTGGCTTCATCAAACTGTGCGTCAACATTGTCAACAGTCCAGACACCTGTCATTTTACTGCTTTGCCCGGAATTGCAGGCATAGAACATTGGAAAAGTTAAGATTGTAAGGGCAATCAGGAAAAAGAGTGTTTTTTTCATAATCAATTATAATTCTGGATCAAAAAGTGATTTATCAAAGAAAACGCTTGACATTCAGATGAAATCACCTCAATTGCTCTTTTTCTTTGAAGTGCAAAATTATGAAATTGCCTGACATGGATGATCATTCTTTAAAAAAATGCCTCGTACTGTATTCTCAGCTTTAAGACACAATGTTTAAGAGCTGTCAGTCGAATATTTGAATCAAAAAAACATTTTTCACAATCAGCCGTTGCTTCAGTATGAAAGAAGTTGTTATATTTGGCCACACTTTCGGTCAGGGTATGGCAGTTGGCTTTTTCCAAAAAATGCTTGTATCAGGAAACGAATGGTTTTTAAACGGAATTTATTAACGAAAAGGGAAAAAGAATGAAAATCAGAATTATTGTTATTTTATTAGGATTGCTCATTGCAATGCCTTCAATGAATCTAAGCGCTCAAAACAAAGCTGATGATGTATTAGGTGTCTGGCTCAATCAGGACAAAGATGCACATGTTGAAATGTTTAAACGTGATGGCAAAATCTATGGCAAAATTGTGTGGATCAAGGAACCAATTGATCCAGACACAGGAAAGCCAAAAACCGACAAGCACAATCCGGATGATAAACTTAAATCCAGACCTACACTGGGTTTGGAAATACTCAAAGGATTCACATTTGATGGTAAAAAAGAATGGTCTGGCGGAGAAATTTACGACCCAAAAAGTGGAAAAACCTATAGCAGTTATATGGTCTTTGAAAGTAAAGACGTACTTAAAATCAGAGGCTATGTCGGCATTTCACTTTTAGGCAGGACAACTTCCTGGACACGGGTGAAATAATTGCGCTGCTGATAAAGCTTGCTGATATTGAAATGCTGTTGCTCCGAAATGGAACAACAGCATTTTTTTGACGTTTTTGTTCTGAAAGTGCATTCGAAAAATGCGTAGAGCTATTACTGAGGTAGCTCAACACAAAAGCTGCTGCCTTTGTCAGGCTCACTTTCAACACTTATATTCCCCTTGCATAACTCAACGAACTCTTTAACGAGAATAAGTCCAAGTCCTGTGCCGACTTCGTTTTCTGTTCCTTTTCGCTGAAAATCGGAATCAATGTCAAAAATACTTCCTATGCGTTCTGAAGGTATTCCGATTCCATTGTCTATTACATAAATCCGGATTGTGTCGGCAACAGTCATCACTTCAACTGAAATAATGCCATTCGCAGGTGTGAATTTTATGGAATTGTTTATCAGGTTTATCAATATGTTAGAAAGTATGTTCGGATCGGTCATAATCTCAGTTTCTTCTGAAACATTGTTTATTAACTGATGGTTTTTTTGCGCTGCACGCGATGCGAGAAAGCTAAATACCTTTTCAACAGCTTTTTTTATGCTAACTTTTTCAGGTATATAGGCCAGGCCATTTCGTTGTGCTATTGACCATTCCAACAAATTCACAAGCAGATTGTAGGTGTTGATGCTGCTTTCATGCAATGATTTTAGCAGTTGGAGTTTTTGATTATCAGAAATGGCGTTGTAATCAGAAACAATGACATCTAGCAGGCCAATAAGTGAGTTAAACGGGCTCCTCAAATCATGTGCAATGATGGTGATGAACTTATCTTTGGTTTTGTTGAGCTCGTTTAAGGCCAGATTTTTCTGCTCTATTTCTCCTTTCTGCAACATAATTTTTTTGCGCGCCTTCAACTGTAATAGAGCAAATATGGCGACGAGGGCAAGAATAATTACTGACAGAAGTATTACATACCGCTGATTTCGAATTATTTGCTCGTTCAATTCGTTTTGTGTCCGCAGAACAACGTTTTCCTTTTCCTTGTTTTCCAAATCGTGGATAATCAGCAACTCTTCGATGCGTGATTTATGTTGGTTGTCAAGTATGCTGTCGCGAAGGAAAACGCTTTTTTGGTAGTGTTTGAGTGCGCTTTTGAAATTATTTCTGGCACTATCAATTGAGGCCAGGAATTTATAACCTGTACTTTGCCATTCAACAGACCCGACTCTTATAGCTTCTGTCATTCCTAAATCATTAAAATAGCTGGCTGAATCAATCATCCCTGCTTTCCGATAAATTTCTGAAGCAATCATATACAAACCGGCATTGTTGATTGCGGAAACGTTGGAAGTATAATTTTTAGCTTTTCGAAGAAGCTCCACAGCTTTTTTCTGATCATTCATTTTTGAAAATGCACTTGCAGCATTTGCATAGAGAGCACTGAGTTTTTTCAGTTCATTGGTTTTCAGTGAGAGGTCAATTCCTTTGTTGGCATAATCAATTGCATATGCTGAATTACCTGTCATCAAATAGAAACTCGAAAGGTTAGAATAGATTAAAGTCAGATTGCTTGTATCAAGTGTTTCCATCGCAAGTTGCTCTGCTCTTTTATAGGTTTTGAGACTGTTTGAAGTGTCCTTAATATCGAAATAGTTTCCGGCGAGCACGTTTAGGCAGGCAATCAAACGCGTTGTTGCTTTTTGTTCTTCATGAATTGGAATCGATTTCAGAAGATATTGTACTGAAAGCTCCAGTTGGTCTCTGCGTTTGTAAATCACTCCAAGGTCGTAATAGGTTTTTGCTAAACCTGTTTGATTGTTTCTTTTTAAATCTATGTCAAGCGCTTTGAATAAATAATGAAGGGAGCTGTCGCTTTCACCAAGGATGCTATATAAAGTGCCCGTATTGTTAACAGCTTCTGCTTTAAATTGAACCATTTCATCACTTTCGGGGAGTGCAATTGTTTTTTTTAAATAAAATATCGCGCTGTCACGTTTGTTTTTGTACCAGTAATACAATCCATAAGTGTTAAAAAGATTTGCTTTCGTCAGGTCTTCGCCTGCACCCAGAAAAGGTTCAGATTTATTTAGCAGAAAGAAAGCGGTATCAAGTTTTTCCGGAATAAGTTTTCGGGCAAGTTCAATTTGTGCTGCAACCACTTCCTGTTGGTTTTTACTGCTTAGAATAACATTTCGCAGACTATCACTCTTGTTAAGTTTTGCATGAGAAAAGAGTGGCAAAAAAATCAGGAAAAACAAGGCTGGTATCGTAAAATGCTTAAAAACACGGTATGGTTTCATAAGTGGTGTGTTGCGGTTATGTATACAAAAATACTAAAGAAAGCTTGTAAAAAACATATTTTAAAAAGTAATAGGCAGGTATTTAATAATTTAATTGTTTGATAAATCCGGAACGCTTCCAAAAAAAATGGAGAATGAGTTTCACTTAAAAATTTAAGTTTGTACCTTTGATAGACGAAACGATTAATTTGGTAGTTCTAAAACTTAAAGTTTGATATGCGGCTAAATGGTTTTTACGGGTCTGCAGTTGCTTTTTATATTGCTGCTTTGCTCTTTTTGAGTGCATGTGTAAATATAGTGGAGCCAACGCAGGAATTAGCATCAACCGACACCATCTCAAGCCTTGATATTATCCTTTCAAAAGGAAGAATATCAGTTTTAACAGATTATAATTCTGTTAATTACTATATTTATCGAGGCGAACCAATGGGCTTCCAGTATGAGCTGCTTAAAGCTTTCAGCAATCACCTGGGTGTTCGGCTTGAGCTGAATATTGAGAACAATCTTATTAAAGCCAAACGCGATCTGGAGGAGGGAAATGCTCAAATGATTGCCCTTGGCATGACCGTTACAGGTGAGCGAATGATGCGCTACGATTTCTCCGACCCTATTCTGATCACACGTCAGGTGCTTATACAAAGGATGCCTAAAAACTGGCAGCAAATGCGCTCCCGCGATGAAATAGAAAAAGAATTGTTGCGAAACAGTCTGGAGTTTGCAGGCTTAACAATCCATGTGCAGAAAGGGAGTATCTTCAAAAAAAGACTTGAAACCCTGGCCGACGAAATTGGCGATACCATCTATATCATCGAAGACAACCGTGATGTAGAGGAACTTATTGGTGCAGTGTCGCGCTCAGAGATAGATTTTACCATTGCAGATGAGCACATGGCAACAGTGCTTCTCCGGAATTTTTCAAATCTGGATATTAAAACACCCGTAAGCTTTCATCAAAAAATTGCATGGGCGCTAAGAAAGGAAGAAAACAATGAACTCCTGACCGAGCTCAATGACTGGCTCAACTTTTTTCAGTCTTCAACAGCCTACAGACTCCTTTATGATAAATATTTTGGCGGAGGTATCCGAAACAGAAGTCGAAGCGAATTTCACTCTTTTACAGGTGGAAAGTTGTCGCAATATGATGAAACAATTCGTAAAGTAGCTGGCGAAATTGGCTGGGACTGGCGTCTGCTCGCTTCTTTGATCTATCAGGAATCGGAGTTTAAACATCAGGTTACCAGCTGGGCCGGAGCTTTTGGACTGATGCAGCTGATGCCGGCCACTATGGAGCAGTTTGGGATAGACACCTCTTCAGCGCCTGAGGTGCATATAGATGTGGGAGGCAAATACTTGCTTTATCTCGACCGCCTGATACCGGAAACGGTGACAGATCCGGACGAAAGGATAAAGTTTACACTTGCCAGTTATAATTCAGGTGTCGGACATGTGCTCGATGCCCGGCGTCTGGCAGCAAAATACAATAAAAACCCCGATATCTGGACCGATAACGTTGACTTTTTCCTGCGCAACAAATCCCGCCCAACATTCTATAACGACCCTGCATCTTATTATGGTTATGTAAGAGGTGAGGAAACTTTTTTGTTTGTAGAACAAATTATGGATCGTTTCGAACATTACAAAAATCTTATCGGACCATAACGCGCAAAGGTTCTTGAAAGCATTCATGAAAAGTAAAAAAGGGCTTGTACGGATGTGCAAGCCCTTTTCAGCATTTCTTAATTTGAAATGAATTTTAGAAACTCATGTCTTTACTGAGCATTTCGATCCAGTTTTTTATGCGCTGCTGCGAGAGCTCAGGCTGTTGATCCTCATCTAAAGCAAGGCCAAAAAACAGTCCGTCTTTAAAGCCTTCAGAATCTGTGAATTTGTATCCTTCGGCAGGCCATGCGCCAAGCAGTTTTCCACCAAGTTTTTCCACCTCTGTTTTCATATATCCCAGCGAATCAACAAAGTTTTCAGGATATAGAATCTGGTTGCCCAGCCCAAAAGCAGCAATTTTTTTATCTGACAGATCCTTGCCGTCTGCTTTCACAAAAAATTCATTCCACTTGTTGTTGTCATTGGCATCACGCCAAACATCGGCACCTATGGTGGCACTACCTATAATAAGGTTGTCGTAGTCGCCCAGTTTATTAAGGTCGAAGTTGCTGAGATCGCACAAATCTACTTTATCACTTCCTATTTGTTCACAAATGACCTTTGCAGCCCGTTCAACACTGCCGCCAGGAGTCCAGTACAATAACACAGTCTTTTTCATACGATGATTTTTTGCTTGTGGTTTAAGTGTGTAAAATTATAATTAATTGGTGGAGCTTCACAATTTTAGACTGTTTTTAGAATGTATTTAAATAAGGAATGAAAATATCAGGCTTTTTCCTGAATGGAAAGAAGTGAAAACTATAGATTAGGAACAACCATAAATAACTTTATATCAATGATATAATCTAGATTTATAAAGATTTTACTTTTTATGATCCTCAAGGAACAAATGACATATATCAGCGATTGATTGCTTCACCGGAATATATTTGAAATTGCATTGCTGAATAAGTTTTTCGGAAGAGAAGCTTTTGTTTCTGTTGGATGAGCGTGCTGTTTCCTTCGTTATGGCCGGCTTTTTTCTTTGAAACAACCCCAGCACAGCCAATAACCGCCATGCAACTTCACCCATCCATGGATGTACTTTTATTGCGGGAGGCCTTTTACCCATCGCTTCGGCTATCCAAGTAAATACTTGTCTGTAGCTCAAATTTTCGGCCGAAACAATAAACTTTTGTCCATAATGCCTGCCTTCCATCAATTCCACCATTGCCGAGGCAACATCTCTGACGTCAACAAAACCGGTGACGCCTTCGGTATAAAACCGCAATCCTTTCCAAACCAGACTAAAAAGTTCGCTGCTGCCCGATTTCCAGCTGCCCGGCCCCAGTATGACTGAAGGATTTACTACAACTGCATCCAATCCTTCGGCCACTGCCCGCCAAACCTCCTGCTCGCTCTTGTACTTTGAAACTGCATAGTTCGACTGAAGCCTTGAGTTTTTCCAAAGCGTGTTTTCTGTCACAATTCCGCCATAGTCATCACGGCCAAGTGCGGCGATAGAACTTACATGACAAAAACTGATATTTCCTTTGCGAAGTGCTGCATTTACAAGACTTGCCGTTCCCCTCACATTCACCTGCATCATCTGCAGCCGTTCGTTGGCCTGAAATGACACTAATGCTGCACAATGATAAATTTCTTCCACATCATGAAGCAATTCATCAAGTAAAGCAACATCAAGCAAATTGCCCTCAACCCATTCAATAGCATTCAGTTGCGCTTCAGGATCTGATCCATAGAGATGAAACACCCTTTTCACTAAATGCAAGTCGGAATGCTTTCTGCGCAATGCCCTGATGCTTTTTCCCTTGTTGCTGAGTTGCACCAAAAGATGTGAACCTACTAAACCCGTACCGCCTGTAACAAAGATCATGGCACAAAGATATGGAAAGTTTATTGCAGCCTGGAATCCTTACATAACTTATCCTAAAACCTTTTGCGTGGCTTTTGGCACTTGGCTTTTAGCCTGTAGATCAATTACAACTCTCTGTTCGGTGGAGTTTATTATTACTTCTCCGGTTGTTAAGGTTGTTTCCGCCACGGCGGGACAGGCAGGGTTCAGGGGGTTGATTTGCTGCTCAGGTTGGATAAGTTTGCAAAAGATGCTTAGCGAGGTAAAGGTATTGTATTATAATTAGTTAAAGACCTGGATGATCAACGACGTTTTGCAAACTACGCTGAACAAGTGGGGGTGATAACTGAAGTCCTCAACAAATCAATAAATAAACGAATCAACATCCCTGGAGTCTCTAACCCAATCTTTGTCCGCCGTGGCGGGATGAATCGATTAATCGGAAAAAGACATGAATAATCCCGCATGCAATCAGGGAAAAGAAGCCATTAATATGATGTTATAACTCTGTCAAAAAAACATCAGAAAATGACAGGACGCAGCTCAGATACCCTTACTACTGCCTGGTTTTTTGAGTTGTTCTATACTCCTGACTTTATGAATTTTTCTATTTCGCTGTAAAGCAGTATCTTTGTACCGTTTTACCAGAATAGTCAGTCAATTCAGAAATTTACTATGGAATTATCTCGTCATCTTATTTCGCTGCCACAACTCAAAATTGCATCCCAGATGCCTTTTGCTACTTTTATTCAGAATTTCAAGTCGCGCCTCGAAGCGGTGTTTCATCAGCGCACAACCCACGATCAATTGGGCACTCAGCGCGGAATGCCTCCCTATGTGATGCGCGAAATTCTTTCAGCCGATCCTTTGCTGGCGTTCATCCCTGAGTCGCACGGAGGACGCGGCGCCCATGTTCACGAAGGAATTGAAGTTGTGTCGGCAGCTTCATACGAATCCCTTGCACTGGGCCTTACACTGGGTATCAACTGGGGCCTTTTCCTGCAGCCTGTTGCAAAGTATGGCAACGAAGCCATTAAAGACGAAATATTCAAAGGTTTTGTAACCGACAAGAAAATGGGTGGACTGATGATTACCGAGCCCAACCACGGCAGCGATGCACTGAATATGCAGACTTCCTTCACCGAAATGGAGGAATATTATCACCTTAAAGGCACCAAACATTGGGCTGGTCTGACCGGATGGGCTGATTACTGGCTGCTTACCGCGCGTCGCAGAACTTCAGGTGGCGACCTGATGCGCGATATTGAGTTCTTTGTCAGCGACAACAACCTGCCTGGTCAGGGCATTGAGGTGGAAGAGTATTTCGAAAACCTTGGGTTGTATATGATTCCATACGGCCGCAATAAAATTGATATCCGAATCCCCAAGTTGTACCGCCTGGAACCCAAAACCAATGGCATCGCGATGCTTCAGGATTCTCTGCACCGCAGCAGGCTGCAGATTCCTTCCATGGCTATGGGCTTCATCAAACGGATGCTCGACGAAGCGCTTGATCATTGTCAAAGCCGGTTTGTCGGAGCCAAAAGCCTATTTGGCTACGATCAGGTGCAACATCGGCTTTCGGGGATACAATCGGCATTTACCATTACATCAGCCATTTGTGCCCATACTGGCGAAAATGCCCGATCAGGAACCGATCTGATGGATCAGGGACTGAAAGCCAATGCTGTAAAATCTGTTTCTACCGATCTGATGCAGGAAGCAGCACAGCATTTGTTCCAGCTTGTGGGCGCCAAAGGGTATAAGCTTAACCATATTGCAGGGCGCGCAATAGTCGACAGTCGTCCGTTCCAGGTTTTTGAAGGTTCCAACGACATTCTTTATGCACAGATATCGGAATCGGTAGTGAAGCTGATGAAACAGGCTAAAGAAACCAATCTTTACCACTTCCTGAAGGACTTTACCCTCACAGGTTTATCGGCAGAACACCTGAAAGAGATGGTGAATTTCGATCTTAGCCCGCAACTTCCTCAGCGTAAACTGGTTGAACTGGGAAAAGTGTTGGGACGCATTATATCGATGGAGATGGTTATTGAAATCGGTAACCGCGGCTTCAATCAGGATATGATCGGCAATGCAATGGAGTTCCTCAAAAAGGAGGTAAGCAGCACGCTCAACGCCTGGTCGATGAATACACATGCAATGGTATCAGTGGATTACAGCCACAGAAGTCATTGGCTTGATTTTATAAAAACATAAGTTTTGGTTGCGGGGAGTTTTTGAGGTTGAGTATGAGGATTAGGTTGAGGTAGAGGCTGAGATCTTTGTTGGCAATCAAAACTGTATTTCACACGGATGCCTTATCTTTGCCGCTCTATTGAATTTTGATTATGACAGCTGAAATTAAACCTACAAAATACCTTTTGCAATCTGTTGCTACAGGCGCCATCTTTGAAGATACCGGATGGTTGCTTGATGCGCCCGGTGAAGATCAACCGACCCTTGTGAGGGCTGTTTACGAGAAAAAACAACTTCAGCTGAATGAAGATAAGGCCGGATTGTACCGTTTTTCGGACTGGCTTCCTGTGGTCAGACCGCTCATGGGATCTGATAGCCCGGTGACTTATAAAAGTGAGGGGCTCTCTAAAGTACTTGGATTAAGTAATTTATACATCACTTTCAGTGGTTACTGGCCTGCAAAAGGTGCAACAATGCGTACGTGCTCATTCAAGGAAACAGAGGCTTTCAGCGTTGGTGCGCGTATGGACGGACGTCAGCCTGGAAAAGTGTTGGTGGTAGCTTCGGCGGGCAATACAGCACGCGCCTTTGCTCAGGTTTGTTCCGACAATAATATCCCTCTTTTGCTGTGTGTGCCCGAAGACAATCTGAATGCTCTTTGGTTTGACGCAGCACTCAATGATTGTGTTAAACTGGTCGTTACTGCAGCCGGAAGCGATTATTTTGATGCCATTCATTTGTCAAATCTGGCCTGTCAGATCAATGGTTTCTATGCGGAAGGAGGCGCAAAAAATGTTGCCCGCCGCGATGGTATGGCTACAACAATGCTTTCGGCCACAACTTTTATCGGACGTATTCCCGACTACTATTTTCAGGCCGTGGGCAGCGGAACAGGTGCCATTGCTGCCTGGGAAGCAAATCTTCGCTTTATTGAAGACGGTCGTTTTGGAAGCCATAAAATGAAACTGATGGTTTCGCAGAATGCACCTTTCCTGCCAATTTATAAAGCCTGGAAAGTAAAATCAAGACAGATGCTGCCCTACGACGATAAGCTCGCCCGGCAGGATGTGGAAAGCATTGATGCTAAAGTACTTTCCAACCGAAGACCACCTTATTCCATTGCCGGCGGATTGTTTGATGCATTGGTGGATACCGATGGTGAGGTGCTTGCCGTGGAGAATGATGCAGCACGCAAAGCTGCGCAACTATTCGAACAAACGGAAGGCATCGACATACATCCTGCTGCTGCTGTTGCAACAGCATCGCTGCTTCAGGCTGTCGAAAACAATCAGGTTGAAAAGGATGCTGTTGTCATGCTCAATATAACCGGTGGCGGAGAAGCACTCTTTGCAAAGGAAAATAAACTCTATTATCTTCAGCCTTTGATTGTTTTTCCTGTGAGTCCAACCATTGAAGAAGTGAAAGAAAAGATTGGCCAGTTGAGGTGGTAGATAGATTTGAAGATTTGAGGATTTGAAGATTTGAGGATTTGAGGATTTGAAGATTTGAAGATTTGAGGATTTGATCCACCAGGGCGGACAAGGGCTGGCGCGGATTCCAGGCTTTCTCTAAAACTAAGATAATCAAGGAGCTAACATTACTGCTAGATAGAACTGCAGTCTTGATGCAAAATAAAGAAAATCAAGAAGCAAAGCATGAGGTTAAATTCAGCGCTGTATCTATGTCCTATGAGCCTCCTCTTAGCCTCCAGAAAATGTTAATTTCAGTGCAAAATGTTCGTTCAATGCAGCGCGTGAGCCCGCCCAAACGCGGTGCCGCTGAGCCTGTGAATTTGAAAACACATAGAAATCCGGCAAAAACGGCCCAAAGGCCGTTTGGGCTCGTACGCAGTAGAGCCCACTTTTTTGCCAGGATTTCTTGAGTTTTCAAAGAGTGCGCGAGCCATCGTTTGGGCAGATGGTTTTAGTCCTTTTGCCGAAACAAAAGGACAAACATAAACTCCAAGCTCAATCCTTAGCAGATTGAATCAAAATGCTATTGAAACGAAAATATCATGTTGTACTGTTAGATAAAATTTTCAATCCGTTGCCCTTGGATTTTGTTTGAGGCACTGAATACAAATTCTATCAGGGAACTATCTGCCCTAATCTAGGTATGTTGTTCTACGACTCCTATGGAATTATAATTTGTGGTGGCTTACGCGTTTGGCACGGATTGCAAATCCGCGCCAACCTTGAGGTGGTAGATAGATTTGAAGATTTGAGGATTTGAAGATTTGAGGCTGACGCGGATTCCCTTTGCTCGGCGTTGTTTGCAACTACGACGCCATAAACTATCGATCTTCAAACGACTAAAACAATAAACCAACAGCTATTTCTTCAGCTCAATATCCCTGTTCATCTCAATTATATCAACGTTTTCAGAGAAATCGCCAATGAGATGTCTGGCAAAATATCCGGCGGTGAGCCAGAAGTGGTACTCGGTCATGTCGCCATAACCATGGCGTTGGCCGGGATAAACGAAGAAATCGAAGCGTTTGTTGGCTTTGATGAGGGCGTTGGCCATTCTGTAGGTCAGGCCGGGGTGCACATTGTTGTCGATCTCGCCTGTGGTAAGGAGCAGCTTGCCTTTGAGGTTTGCTGCCAAGACTGAGTTCTTTTCAATGCTGTATTCAAAGGTGGTTTTGTTTGTTGTGTCGGTCACCTCCTTCACGCCATGATGCTTTTCGCTCCACCAGCGGTTGTAGATATTATTTTCATGATTTCCGGCATTTGAAACAGCCACCTTGAAAAAATCGGGGTAAACCAGCATTGCAGCCGTCGACATAAATCCTCCACCGGAATGACCATGGATACCCACCTTGCTGATGTCAATAAATTTGTGCCTGAATGCGAGCTGTTCGGCAGCTACTTTCTTATCGGCCAGGCCATAGTTGCGAAGGTTGCCATAACCATAATTGTGATACCATTTGGACCGGTCGGGATGACCACCTCTGTTTCCAATGGTAATTACGATGAATCCCATCTGTGCCAGACGGTCGGTTCTGTCCATCCGGCCTGAGAATGACTTGTCGACCGCTTCAGTCTGCGGACCTGGATAAACGTATTCAATAATAGGATATAAGCGGGTTGAATCGAAATCGAAAGGCTTATACATCACCCCGTAAAGGTCGGTTATCCCATCGGCAGCCTTAACCCTGAAAGGTTCAGGAAACTTGTAGCCGGCAGCAAACAGCAGGCTCAGATCGGCTTCTTCCAGATCCATTATTTTATTCCCCTTGCTGTCGCGAACCTCTGACTTAGGAATTGTATTTACCCTGGAGTAGTTATTCACAAAAAACTTCCTGTCATCGTCCATTGAAATGGAATGGTTAAAGTTGCCGGGATTGAGGAGTTTCAGTCCGGTTCCATCAAAACTGATGCTGTAGAAATGCTCGTAATATGGATCTTCATCGGGTTGTACTCCGTGTGCTGTGAAGTAAAGCACTCTGTTTTTATCATCAATGCCTACAATCCTGTCGGAATGGTATGGGCCGGAGGTAATCTGATTTTTCAGATTTCCGTTGCCATCGTACAGGTAGAAATGTGCCCATCCATCACGCTCCGACCAGTGAATCAATTCTTTCCCATTGTTAACCACGCCCAGCGGGCTGGTCTCAATGTAGGTGTTAAGCCGTTCTTCGATGAGCGTTTTCACTTCGCCGGTTTTTGGATCGGCGAGGCAAATATCAACCCGTTTTAAATCGCGCGAGCTGCGTGTAAAATAAAACTTACCGGTATCGTCCGAAAGCCATTGACGGGCAACATAGTCGTCGTCACGCTCTTTCTGAAGCCTTGGCTTCGCTTGTATTGCAACGGACTGATCGGGAAAAGCACCGACATTAATTTTGACCGGCAATGAATCAATAAAGTTGAAAACCAGCATATCCTGAATGGGTGCGTCTTTTTCGCCAGGCATATGGTATTTGTAGGTTTCGATTGTCGGGCGGGGGTTTGAAAGTGTTTTAATAACCCACAGGTCCTTCACTTTTCTGTTATCTGTTTTGGTGAGGGCAATCATTTTTGAGTCTGACGACCAAAGCACCATTGCGCCTTTGCGTTTATCCTTGTTTTTTTGTTCTTCAACGTTATCTTCATTTCCGCGGCCTGAGCCATAGCTGTAATCTGCCTCACCATCGAATGTGAGTTGATGCTCAACGATGGTTGAATCCTTTTCTTTTTTCAGTGCCTTCTCATAATTTTCCTTGTCCATCCAGAAAAGATTGTGGTTGCGTGCAAATACTACTTTTGCGCCATCGGGCGAAATACTTGCCCATTCCGGCCGGTCCTTTGGTTTCTTGTAGTCGTCGAGCATTGTAAGTTTGCCGGTTTTCAGGTTGAATTCGAAAAACCAGGTCTTCTTCTTTTTTGCTTTATCATTGCCACTCTTTTTACGCTGTCCCTGATTCTCGGTCATATCGTTTTCCTCTTCATCCTCCTCATCTTTTTTATCCTCATCGACGAGCGTACTTTGAATCTCGAAGCGGATTACATCCTCATTTTCGAGAAACTTAAGGTTTTTTACGGGAAGGTTCTGTGCATCGAAAGGATCGCGTGTAAGCGCTGACACTTCAGCGGCCATCTTCACATTGTCGAAAAGCACTGACTTCGTTTTCTTTGCAGGATCAACGATGTACCAGGTTTTGCCTTGGCTGGTTTCATAAGTGTACCAGAAACGGGTGCTGTTTTTCAGCCAATGACCATCAACCGATGTGCTGAAAACCATCTTGCTCAGGCGGTTTGGCGAGAAGCGTGAGGCCAGTTCGTAGTTGGCTTTTTGCACAGGTTCATTTTGAGCGTAACCCAGCATCATGATGATCAGCACTGTGAAAGAGGTCAGAAATAATCTTTTCATAAAAATGTTGATTTGAATTATATTTGTTTAAGCTGTGATATCAATTTTGATGAACCCGATGCAAAACTAATTAATTCCCGCGGATCGGCAAAAAGTGGGATGGTTCTGCGATTTTAGTGAGGGGGAGACTGAGAGACTTAGAGACTGAGAGATTGGGAGACTTGAGCGAACGAAGGGGCTTAAGCGAGGGGGAGATAGAGAGACTTGAGTGAACGAAGCGACTAGAGTGAGTGAGAGTCTTGGTGTTTTTATAAGTGATGTTCTGTGCTTAAGTGATGATATTCAATCCATCGCGGCGGACAACATTATGGCGTTTAGCAGCAAGGATTGCCCACAATTGCAGAAAAAAAATCACTTTGCCTACAAAATAAATTCCTTTTTGAGTACATTTGAAACATGAAAAATGTTGAAAACAAAATACTATCGCAGATAAAGAGAATTATCAGAGAGCAAGAGCCTTCTGCTAAAATATATTTGTATGGTTCAAGGTCCAAAGGATCCGCGAGAAAAGACTCGGACTGGGACTTATTGATTTTACTCAATAGGGAAAGAATATCTTATGAAGTTGAACAAAGAATAGCTTCCCCACTTTATGACCTTGAATTCGACATCGGTGAAGTCATTAGTCCTATGATTTACAGTGAAAAGGAATGGAATTCGAAATACAGATTCACCCCTTTTTATAAAAATGTGATGCGTGAAGGAAAATTATTATGACAGAATATAAGCCTGAAGATTACGTAAAATACCGATTTGGCCGCGCGATGGAGACCATTGAGGAAGTGAAAACGCATATAGACAACAAATTCTGGAACACAGCAATTAAAAGACTTTATTACGCTTGTTTTTATGCTGTTGGCGCACTTTTAGTCCAACATAAGATTGAAGCCTCAACCCGTACCGGAATCAGACAGAAATTTGGCGAACATTTTGTTAGGACAGGTAAAGTTGAACGGGAATTGGCAAAGCATTCACAGAATTATTTGAAAAACGACACAAAGGTGACTATAATGACTTTTATGACTATGACGAAGATACAGTTCTAAAACTATATCCGAAATCAAAAGAATTTATTGACCGGATCGGAGAAATCTTGTCAGAATAACAACTGTGGGCAATCATACATATACTTTATAGCTGGTTTAGGTCTGAATATAAACATTTTAGTTCCAAATATAAATCACTGTGGACAGAAAGAATTGTCTTTTGAAGTACGCCACAAAGCATATGCTTACCACTATGTGGCATATTAGTGCAGCACAGCGAAACTGATTCACCTTAAAAGAAAAATTTATATGAAAAAAGCAATGATTTTACTATTATTTTTTACTGGAATACTTATAAATTGTAATAGCCAGATAATTAACACAAACCATCAGGTTATCCATGATGTTGATAGTATAAGAAAAGCCTTTCATATTCCGGGGCTTGCTTTTGGAGTAGCCAATTGTGACAGTATATTAGTCGCAAGTGGACTCGGGATAAGGCAAATAAACACTTCAGATTCTGTAACAATAAACGATTATTTTCATATTGCGTCTTTAGGAAAAGGATTGACTTCATTTATGATTGGGAAACTAATAGATGAAGGCACAATAGAATGGGATACCCGGTTTTTTGATTTATATCCGGAATTGAAAGAAACGTCCAGAAAAGAATACCTTGATTTGAAATTGATGGATTTGTTATCCATGCGGACAACCTTAAGAAGTCTGAATGATTGGAATGTAAAACAAATCATTGACGGATATAATGAGAAATATACGGAGGATAGATTTTCTTATTACAAATTTGCTGAATATGCACTCACATTAGAACCTGTTAAATATGATTCAGGACAATTTTACAATTATACAAGCATGGGATATGTTCTTGCAAATTTGATGATAAAAAGGGCCAGTGGACTCAACTATTCTCAATTGTTGGAGAAAACTAATAAAGATTTAGGGGTGAATTTCATCATTGGTTGGCCACAGGTTATTAATGAAAGGCAGCCAAGTGGACATTTGATTCCAGCACAATCGGGTTGGGGTGAAAGTAACAAGCTTGAAGTTTTAAATGGTGAAAAATATACAGATTGGGGAGAAGACTTTTTGTTTTACAATATACCTTCCGGCCATCATAGCGTTACTGTACAAGATTATCTAAAATATTTACAAATAAACTTAAATGGACTTAGCGGACAAGATAACTATTTGAAATCCAATACATATGATTTTTTGTTTAATGGAGCAAAAGAATATTCTATGGGCTGGGGAAATGACATTGTTAATGGAAACCATTATTATAGTCATAGTGGAAGTGTTGGAAATTTTATGGCAAGAGCAATTATTATTAAGGAATCCAAAATCGTGATTTTTATAATGCTTAATGCAGGGAATGGAGAAACAATTGGAGGAATGCATCAGATTATTAATTACCTTGAAAAAAAATACTCCACATAACATAAAACATTGGGGGCGGGGTGATTATCCGAGGACGTTAAACCAGACAAATCAGCAAACAACAGAGATATGGTGAAAATAGAAAGAATTACCGAAAACAAGAAACAGTTTCTTGATCTGTTGTTGTTGGCAGACGAGCAGGAAAACATGATTGACAAGTATTTGCCGGGGGGCGATTTGTTTGCTTTATATGACGATGACTTGAAAAGTGTGTGCGTTGTAGTGTCGGTAAACAGCGAAACCTGCGAGTTGAAAAACATAGCGACATACGGGAAATATCAAGGAAAAGGGTACGGCAGCGCATTGATAGATTTCATTTCAGATTTCTACAAAAACGACTACAAAACAATGCTAGTCGGGACAGGCGAAACACCAGCCATCTTATCGTTTTATGAAGGTTGTGGATTTGAGATATCGCATCGGGTAAAGAATTTTTTTACCGACAATTACGACCACCCTATGTTCGAGGGCGACATACAACTTGTTGATATGATTTATCTTAAAAAAGATTTACAGAAATAGCAGGAATGTATTGCAAAGGATGCTTTCGTAAGTGAGGTTCGGTGTTGTTCGGGTAGTTCTGGGTTCAGATTGTTCAGGTTGTCTTGTCCTGAAAAGACCAATCTTATTTACTTCAAACGGCAAGGATAATTCACTCCACTATCTGTACGCACAATCGCAGCATAGAAGAACAAGCCAATTTAGCTCCTGATTGGCGCTATCAGATTATAGTCGTTTACAAAAACTTAGCTCATTTACGAGCGATATTCCTTTCTTTATTATTGAATTCCAGTAAATTACAATATTATGGCGTTTAGCGGCAAGTAGCCTTGCATTGAAGCAAACATCCGGCAAACGAATTATTTTGATGATTTAGATTTGTATATTTGAGAAAAATTTGATTAATGGAAAACTCAGATATTAGAATATACCATTTAGAGGACGGGAAAACTGAAATAAATGTGCAACTTGATAACGAAACTGTTTGGTTGAATCTAAATCAAATTGTAGCGTTGTTTGAAAGAGACAAGTCGTTTATATCCAGACATATAAGTAATGTGTTTAAGGAAAATGAATTACATAAGGATTCAGTTGTTGCAAAAAATGCAACAACTGCGTCTGACGGAAAACGCCTCCACACACCCCTGCTCCCTAAAGGGGTCTCCCCGCCAGAAAGCGCGGGCAGACTCCATCTTTAGGGGCAGTAGGCGAGCTAGGGCAAAATCAGAAATAATAAAAAGCCAGGGAAAAAGTCAACAAGAAACCAGAAATTTCTTCTGCTTTTAACCCTTCTGTCCCCGGCAGTTGCTTGCATTGAAATTTTTGGCGATTTTTTTAATTGTTTAACTTAATTTAGCCAGATGAAAGGAAATATGTACCAACCCATGCTAGTTGCCAGGCATTCACTGCCCTGCTTTGCTGTTTTAGCATTGCAGCATCACGAATCTGATCTACTTCAAGCGGCAAGGATAATCCGTTCTACTAGCTGCAATCACATTCGCAGCATTGAAAAGCAATCTTTCTCAGCTCCTCAATGGCGCTATCCGATTATAGTCGTTTACAAGCGCTTAGCGTATTTGCGAGGGATGCTCTTTTCTTTGTTGTTGAATTACAGCAAATTAAACTGTTATGGCGTTTAGCAAGTAGTTGGCTACAAGGCATGAAAACATAAACTAAACTTGAAATATGAATAGAGTTTTAACATTGAAAAGTTGGCAGACTTTTGGACTAATAATAATTATGCCGATACTCCTTATTGTATTGGGGGGTGTTCTTATTAGAATTACAGAAATTAAAGCTTTGGGAACTCTTTTTGCAATACTCGCCGCATTGACTATGATGATTAGCTACTATGGGTGGATTTGGACTGCTGGAATAGCTTTGTTTAGACAATGTGTTTTTAATAGTAAACTTAACCTGAATGCATTTAGATTTCTATTTGTTCTTGCATTGATTTTATTCTTAACAATCACCCCAATTCTAAAGACAGTCTTTAGTGAGGACAGTTTATTTGTCATACGAATAATAGGTATAGCATCATTGCTTTCTTTTTTCTATTGTATTTACTTCATTTCAACAGCAATCAGGAATTTGGAAAGGCAAAGAAATATAAAAACAAGTTTCATAATCTTAGACTTCATCCTTATTTGGATTTTGCCAATTGGAATTTGGTTTATACAGCCAAGAATAGACAAAATACTGGCTTACAAAGAAGAAAAAGCCCAGTCCAACATCATTTAGGTGCAATTTGTAGATGAATAAAATCCTAATAATCCTATTAATCTTAACTGCTTTTAGGGCTTATAGCCAAGAAGGCCTTTATAAATACTCCGATTTTGATTGTTCGGAATCATTTTTAATCAAGTCGGACAGTTTTGTTTACAAACATTCATGTGGTTTTATTTTTGGTGAAATATCAGGAACTGTGAAATATGTAAATGACACATTGCTTTTAAATAGCAATATTCAACCTTCATTTACATTGAAAGAAACATTTGATAGTACATCGAATAATGACACAATTGTTGTTACCATCAAAAATGTTGACTTTCCAAATCATTATGGATTAAGAGTGATAAAAGGTGACGATTATTACGACTTAAATCTTCAAGATCGTAACTTAATAGTTGTGATGTATGATAACATAGAGAACTCCTCAACATACTCGTTTACTTCAAAAATATTGTCAAGAAAAGAAAATTTGTGTTTTATTCTTTACAGAACAAATTTAGAAATCGAGATAGACTGGAAGAATAGTGAAATAAATCAATTTGAGATAGAATTTAATGATTTACCAGATTTACTTGACTATCATTTCTTCACAAATAAAAAAGTAGTTATTAATCAAGAGAATTTGATTTTATTAGATAAAGAAGGAAAAGTTGAAACGACTCGTTATATAGTTAAGACGAAGAAAAAAATAAAAGTAAGCAAGAATAAGAAAGTGAAAAATTATAAAAAAAGCACCTAACAAAAAATATAGTGCATTTGGCAGATAGTACTAATAATGAATATGATAGCAAAATATAAACGTAGTAGTAAATTGAATAATTGGGGCATTGAAATGCCAAATGCAACACATTCAAACCGCTGAGCTTCAAACAAAAAAAGACAATCAAATGAATAAAACCATTATTAAAATTTCAACAGTATTCCTTCTGATATTTTTTATCGTATCCTGCGATAAAAGCGAAAGGAAATTAGATTCTGTTCCATCTAAGTATATTTCAGTTGATGAATTTAAAATTCATTACAAGGAATATGGGAAAGGCGAAAAAACCCTTATATTCATCCACGGCTGGGGATGCGACCTGAACACCTGGAAATATCAATTTGATCATTTTAAAGACCAGTATCATTTGGTGCTTATTGATTTACCTGGCTATGGACAAAGTGATAAAGCAGAGAAAGAATATACAATTGATTTTTTTGCTCAATCTGTTTTGAAAATAATCAGTGACATACAGATAAGAAAGCCCGTATTGATTGCTCATAGTATGGGACTTCCTGTTGCGATTGAAGTATTGAAACAGTTGAATAATGATAGCGCAATGCTATGCAATATTGATGGCGTTTATTTTGACTTCCCGACAGACAGCATAGAAAAACAGCAGTACAAAGAAGGATTGAGCGGATTTGTCAATATGTTTAAAGGTGAAAACTACAAGCAGAATGTTGAGCAATTCTGTAAAGGGTTTATCACAGAAACAACCCCTGAAAACGTAAGTGATTATATATTTTCTACAATGACTGAAACCCCTGAAATAATTGGTTTTCAGTCTATGAAAAGTTTAATTAACCAAAAGTATTGGGACAAGAAAATAATCAATAACCGGACAATTGCGATTTATGCCAAAATTGCTGAGTTATCACCAGACAATGAAAATATGTTAAGAAAACAATTTCCTAATTTGACATATATAGAGATGGATGGAGTGAATCATTTTCTTATGATGGAAAAACCAAAGGAAGTGAATGAAATATTGAAAGAATTTATGGAAAAATAAGTACGAAAGTCCAAAACATGGTATAGTGCATGCGGGCTTCAGTGGTTTTCGAACCTTTGTGGCTCGTAAAAATGGTCGGTATAAACTGATAAATTTTCGCCTCGTAATCAAGCATGATACCATACCATCAAAGGTTGTATCTCATTCACCCTACACCACAATAGTTGATTTCGGAACCAAACGTTCTGAGGAAAAAGTGTATGAATTTGGAATAAAACAATGAAATATAATTATTAGAAAATCAGTGCTTAACAAAAACATTAGTCAGATTTTTAAAGAATTACAAAACAGAGAATTAAAATATTATGACACTTGAAGAAAAGTTTAAATTACTTGAAGCAGACAATGCTCCCGGACAAGAAATCAGACAATCTCCCGGAGATTTAAATTCAATGATGATTGGTGAAAAACTTGATGGAATTTTTGTTGATTTCTCACATGGTGATGTTGATGCTTTTCCTCCTACGCCCGGTTCTGAAACTGCATGGGGAAAAGGTTTTTATAAAGGAGGCAAACAAGCCTATACAGAGTATAGAGGAGATGCAGAAATCCGAAAAAGACTATCAGTTAGCCTTAGCAAATACACAAATTCATCAATTTCAGCAGAAAATGAGTTAATTATCACGCCCGGAACGCAAGGCGCATTGTTTTTAGCATTAGGGGCAACCGTTACCACGGGGACTAAAGTTGCTGTGGTCACGCCTGATTATTTTGCAAATCGAAAGCTGGTAGTCTTCCTTGGTGGAGAAGTTGTACCAATCGCATTGAATTACAAAGAAACTCAATCCAAAATGGGTATTGACCTTCATCAACTTGAAAATGCATTTAAAAGTGGAACAGAGGTCTTTGTTTTTTCGACGCCCAATAACCCAACCGGATTTGTATATTCAGGCACTACAATAAATCAAATCTCGGCGCTCGCAGCAGCATACAATGTCACATTAATTGTTGATGAACTCTATTCCAGAATGCTTTACAGCGGTGAAAAATACACGCATCTTTGTGCCTGTGATGTGGTTCCTGAAAATCTCATCACAATCATTGGGCCTTCAAAAACTGAGTCGCTTAGCGGATTCCGCCTGGGAGTAGCATTTGGCACACCAAAATTGATTGACAGAATGGAACGTCTGCAGGCCATCGTTTCGCTTCGTGCCGCAGGTTACAATCAGGCCGTTCTTGATACATGGTTTCAGGAACCTGCAGGCTGGCTTGAAAATCGTATTCGCCAGCATGAAGCAATCAGAGATGAATTACTCGAAATTTTCAATGCCGGCAACCTTCAAACCGCATGTCCACAAGCAGGAAGTTATCTCTTTCCGCAGCTTCCTCCGCTAAGTGTCGATTTACATACGTTTGTACGTTTGCTTCGGTATCAGGCCCATGTGGTAGTTACACCGGGAACAGAATTTGACCCTGACTGCACTGACAGTATCAGGCTTAACTTTTCCCAGGATCACACTGCAGCAGTTGCGGCAGCAAAAAGAATCGTAAAAATGGCAGAAATATACAGTATATGAACAAAATCACAGAGCAACCCATCCCACAAGGCAAGTATCTGCCTGCTGTCCGGCACGCAGATTTAATATTTACTTCAGGAATGACGCCCCGCAAAGCAGGAAATCTGATGTATTCCGGAAAAATACGCGTTGCAGATTCAATAGAATCGCACAGAGATGCAGTACGTTTGGCAACGCTAAATGCCTTAACTGCCGCGCAGGCCTGCTTGCGTGAAGGCGAAAAAATTGCTTTCATCCTTCAGCTAAATGTTTTTTTAAATGCTGAGGAGAATTTTACAGCCCACGCCAAAGTTGCGGATTTTGCATCTGAGCTATTGATAGAAAACCTTGGTTCTGATTGCATTGGAAGTCGTGCTGCGATTGGCGTTTCTTCTTTGCCTTCAAATTCTCCGGTTGAAATAACAATTACTTGCAAAGTAGAATAATCTCAGGAATGTTTAATTTTTAAAAATGTAAATGGACAATGCCGGTTGTCTGAAGAGAATTTTAATGATAAACGAGATGCTTTCAACTTATGCCAAGTGAATAGATGAATCCAAAAACTATCATTGTAGATTGCCGAAGGATAGAAATGTCAGGCCAATTGAGTGAGCGATATTTGGCCTATTACATTTCTCCTTTCGGTATTACCTCTCGAAATATGTTTTTCTTAAATTTGTTTTTTAAGAAATTGTAGTACCTTTGTAATTACATCAAAACAAAATCTAATGGAACTATCAGTTATTCAAATCGGAAATTCAAAGGGGTTCAGACTCAGCAAGACTTTGATTGAAAAATACAATATCAAAGACAAAGTGGAACTAATTCTTGAAGAAGGACAGATCATTATAAAACCAATGTCATCGCCAAGAAAGGGTTGGGAAAAGGCATTCAAAGAGATGAGCGAGAATGGTGACGACCAACTATTATTCAGCGATGTTTTTGAAAATGAAAATCTGGAAGAATGGAGCTAAACCAATATCAAATTGTGCTGGTGAACCTGGACCCGACAATCGGTAGCGAAATAGAAAAGACAAGACCTTGTGTCATTATTTCGCCAAATGAAATGAATAAATACCTCCAGACAATTGTTGTTGCTCCAATGACAACTACTTCAAATAAATATCCAACCAGAATCGAAGTAAAACACGATAGAAAAATTGGCTGGATAGTAATTGATCAAATCCGGACTATAGACAAACAACGTATTGTCAGAGTTTTAGGACGACTTTCAAAACCCGAAGTGAAAGAAGTCAAATCAGTAATGAAAGAAACTTTTATTGACTGATTAAAAAAACGACGGGTAGCACTATATATACTTTATGGCGGGTTTAAGTCTGAATATGAACATTTTAGTTTCAAATGTAAATCAATTTGGACAGAAAGATTTGTCTTTTGAAGTAAGCCACAAAGCAAATATTTCCCGTCATAAAAAAAGAAAAACTATGAATAAAGAAAGAATATCATTTTTTGGAGTAAAATCATTAATTATTACATCTCTTTCCGTTCTGGTATTTTCATGCACTGTGCAAGAAAACAGGAACAAAACAAGGGGTGATTTATTACAAGTGCATGCAGATGCAACTCAAAGTTCATTTTTTGAAAATAATCCACCAAATGAGCAGATAAGTGAAGTTGTAAGAATGATGTTTCAGGATAGCAAAGGAAATATTTGGTTTGGAGCGCAGGGTGGGGCTTTTAGACTTTCCAATAACACGTTGAGTAAAATTGATAGTATAAAAAGTGAAACAGGAGGACGTGTAACAATACACGATATTACAGAAGGTAAAGATGGAAAAATTTGGTTCGGACATACCGATGGTCTCAGTAGTTATGATGGAGAAATAGTGAAGAATTATTATGAATCAGATGGATTATTGAATAATGATGTTTGGAACATTGAATCGGATACCAATGGTAATATTTGGATTGGGACAATAGAAGGTTTATGCAAATTTAATGGGGATGTATTTACGACTTTCGAATTACCCGAAGGAATTCGTGACACAACACTTGGTGTTTCAAGCACCAAGATGGTGCATTGCATTATGGAAGACAGTAAAGGAAATATCTGGTTTTGTACCAATGCAGGACTTTTTAGATTAAAAGACAACATTCTTCATAATGCCTCTGAAAAATATGGAATTAAAACCAATTTTATAAACGAAATCATTGAAAGCGAAAAAGGAGGTTACTGGATTTCAACTAAAGAGGCATTATACAAACTGGCAGGAGATCGGTTAGAAAATATAACAGAACAAGTACCAGAAGTCGGTAAGGGGATTGGGAGTATTTCGGAAGACAAAAATGGTAAATTATATTTTGTCTTCAATCAGCATTATCTGCATATCTATGATGGCAAAGAGATAATCGAATTCGAAAAAACCGAAGATAATAAGGGACCTGTAGTTTATCAAATCTACAGAGACCAAAATGATAGACTATGGTTTTTAGGCTTTGGCGGTGCATACCGATTGGTCTGACCCCCTATAAACTGGACTAAATTAAACATTAGTTACAATACTATCTGATAAAGGCATAATTTTGTCATTACCCCAAGAGTATTCAGAAGAGGAGTCCACGGGTTTTTGACTTGTGGTCTCTTCTCTGAAGAAATAAATTACCTTTTTATTTTCAGTTTTAGCTATAATAGCTCCTTCTTTCCAAAGCTTCAGGAAAGCGGAAGGTGTTTTATATAGAAT
>Ga0208244_100110_pt1 | contig 113204 bp, 108 predicted proteins | sample SubbioCR12Aug_5A_FD_184828 | JGI IMG/M metagenome (GOLD analysis project Ga0208244, IMG submission 184828) | Serpentinite rock and fluid subsurface biosphere microbial communities from McLaughlin Reserve, California, USA - CR12Aug_5A (SPAdes) | ecosystem: Environmental > Terrestrial > Deep... | reverse complement strand
GATCCAGCGCTGGTACCGAATCTTGAGTTTAGCGCTGGTTAAGTACCTCAAGGGGCGTCAATTGCAGCCGCCGGAATGCCTGCCAGCGCCTGCTTAGTGGATTCAACCGCTCTTTTTAGGATTAATCTATTAATCGTAGATCGAAATTGGCACCGGGGTGCCCGTCAAAGGACGCCGTAAATACATCCCTGTAGGCGCTATGCCTGCATCCATGCTGGCATAGCCTTTTCAGGCCTGACCGACTTCACAGTGAAGGCCCTATCAAATCCCATATCCGATCAATTCATGCGGTTTTACGGTTTAGCCTAATTTTGGCGGATTCAAGAAATCAAAGTGAACCATATGAGTGCAAAAAACAACAAAATCGTGCGAATCAAAAGCTGTCATAGTATTTTAATAAATAAAATGTACAGTTTTATCAGGTAGATAGATTGAAAATTACGATTTTGGCACAATATTAGCTTCTGTTGCTATATATCGACAGTCGACAGTTGTTTTTTGCCAGCCTTCGATAAGAACTCATTTTTAATGATTTTTATCCAGGCTGAACACGCTGAAGACAACGGTTTGAAGGTTTCTATAATGGGAGAAATGTTATGTTAAACCCAGTTAATTTATCCTCTGATGTTTTAGGCGCTTTACTGGATTGGAGTGATATCAGTACCGGCCGGTTAGCTTCGGCGGCATTGCTAATGTTTTTTTCGATACTGTTGTCACTGGAAGCGCATTCGCCTTATAAAAGGTGGACTTTCAAGGAGTGGCGTCAATCCTGCCGGACAAATACCTCATTATTTTTATTTAACAGTGTGATGCTATCGTTTTTCTCGGCCGGGCTATTGCTTTTTTCAGCGGATTTAGCCGATGGCAGTGGTTTGCTTTCGTTTATTGACAGTCCTCTGCTTAAAGGGGTTTTAGCGTTTTTATGGTTCGATCTGCTGTTTTATCTCTGGCACCGAGCCTGTCACCATTTTGAAGGGTTGTGGCTGTTTCATAAGGTCCATCACAGTGATGCTCATCTCAATACTTCCACGGCATTTCGGGTGCATACCTTTGAGTTGTTGCTGACCAATCTCTTGAAATGCGGATCAGTCTTATTGTTGGGTGTCGATAAGTCGACGGTTTTATTGATTGAAGCGGTAACGACGCTATTCGTAATGTTCCATCACGCCAATATTAGCTTTCCGTTTGAACGGTCAATGGGTCGGCTGTTTATAGTGCCGTTTTTACATCGGCTTCATCATTCTAAAGAAAGGGCTGAGCATGATCGAAATTATGGCGCGGTTTTTTCAGTTTGGGATAGGATGTTGGGGACTGCGTCGGAAGCTGAGCCATTAGAAATCGGTTTAAAAGATAATTCATCGCCAGGATTTTGGGCTCAGCTTAAATTTGGCTTTATCAACACGGCAAAAAATGCAAAAGGTCAGTTGCCCATAATAAACAGTGAAAACCTCCAGATCATGGTGGCCGAGGCGGCTTATTACAAAGCTTTGAAGCGGGGCTTTTCAACAGGCGATACATTTAAAGATTGGGTGGATGCAGAACGTGAGATCAGAATGCGATTCATCAACCTGCAGAGCGAATAGTATGATGACGTTATTGCAGCCGGGTTTGTCTTTACCGGGCGAAGCCGGCTGTTCTTTACTTTTAGAATGTGGAGCAATTAAGATTACGTATGTTTACTCATATTGCCCATCATAAAGGATTAATAAGCGCTGATGAAAAAGAAAGTTATTTATAGTCACGGAAAAGACAGTATGCCCTGGGGCGAGAAAACTCGGGCTTTTGCCGATGTGGCCAAACGCCATGGCTATGTGGTTGAAAGTCCTGATTATCGGGCACAGCCGGATCCGGATGAGCGGGTTAAGCAACTATTGGCAACTCATTGGCAGGAATATAACAGCGTCGTGCTGGTGGGATCCAGTATGGGCGGCTATATATCGACAGTGGCTTCGCCCGTTATCAAACCCAAGGGGTTGTTTTTGCTGGCACCTGCTTTTTATCTACCCGGTTATCAAATAACCGAGTTTGCTCCTGTCGCTGAGGCGATCTCGGTTTTTCATGGATGGCAGGACGATATTGTTGCGCCTGAGCATGCTTGGCGATTTTGCCGGACCTACCGGATTCGCTTGAATCTTTATGACGCCGATCATCGGTTGATGAGCGTGCTGCCGGAATTGACCGCTGAATTTGATCGCTTTCTTGCCGGATTGAGTTGAGAGGTTTTGATTTTATGGGTTGAATTTGCCGTTTAAAAAATGACTCGCCGGTATCTTTTTATTGGCAATCCCTTGCCGGTTGATGGATTAGTTAAAGGCTTTGAATTTATCGCAGCTGGTGATCAGAGGGGGTGATGCGGTTTTGGAGTGGTTGCCATTTCACGTTCCTGAATTGCCTTTTTGATCGCATTGGCATTGTTCTCAATCTTGTTTTCTATTTCGTCGTCTTTAGTCAATTGCTCCTGCAGCACCTGATGACGGTTTCGTTTTTGCTCGAATGCCTCATAGCTGTCTTTGGGTACTTTATTATCCATCTCTTTAGTCCACACCTTTTTTTGGAGCTCGTCTTTTTGTGCTTCCTTTTCGAGATAGCGTTTATGTTTTTCCTCGAAGATGGCTTGTTTCGCATTCATCGACTTCCGGATTTCCGGAGTCTGCTTTGTTTGTTCTGTCAGTCCCTGACTTGAAAATAACAGTCCTGCCAAACCAGCGGACAGTAACAAGAATTTATTTATCATGTATTTTCTCTTAACTTTATAATGAGCCCAGATAGGCGGCAATTGCCTTTATCTCGGCTTCTGAAAATTGCGCGGCTACGGTCGCCATAGGTCCGCCTTTACGGTCGCCTTTTTTGAAAGCGGTTAATTGTCTTGCCAGATAACCAGGCTGTTGGCCGGTCAGGCGAGGGATATGATGGTTGCCTTTAAATGCTTCGCCATGGCAGCCCATACATTGGCTAACCAGTGTCGAGCCTTGTTTTGACAGGGCCGGTTCACCACCGGCGCTTTGGGGTTGCTGGCTGTTGAAAAAGGCAGCGAGCTGTTCCATGTCGGATTGGCTCAGGTTAGCGGCCTGAGCATTCATGATTGAATTTTTCCTGCGGCCTTCTTTAAAGGCTTTAAGCTGTGCAATCAGATACACTGTTTGTTGTCCTGCCAGATTGGGAAAATCGGCAGACGTGCTATTGCCTTGAGCGCCGTGGCACCCTGCGCAATTGGCGGCCAATTTTTCTCCGGCTGATGTTTCGGCGGCAGAGCAGGGCATGGCAAGCAAACCAATGATTGACGCGTATAAAAGCCATGAAGATTTTTGGTTTAGCATGACAGTCTCCCGTTTTTAAATAAGAGGGAAGGTGGAGATCGTTTTTATAAGGTAATTTTTTTAGTTTTTATTGTGCTGCTAAGCGGGCTTCACTATAAACCCAGTTTAGCCTTTATGTCAGTAAATTATTAATCATCAATTCAGTGTCATGACCATCCCTGCTAATAACCCTCCAATTCCTGCTATTGGTGTCAGTGGCATCGTATTTAACGCCGAGCACAACGTATTGTTGATCAAGCGCAATCAGCCTCCGGCTTTGGGACTTTGGTCCATTCCAGGGGGTAAACTGGAGGCCGGAGAAACGTTGGTCGAAGCGTGCCGTCGCGAGGTCAAGGAAGAAACCGGCATGAATGTTCGGGTAGTGTCGATGGTCGCTGTGGTGGAAAGGAGGATCGATCAGTTCCACTATATCATCGTTGATTTTTTGGCTGAACTTGAAGCGACTTGCCCCTTAACACCGGTGGCCCAGACCGATGTTTCTGAAGCGCGCTGGGTCAGCATGCAGCAATTGGATGATTTTGAGTTGGTGCCCGGACTTCATGAAATCATGGTCAGAACCTATGACGCTTTTTGCCGAGGAGAATTTCCAGGGTTTTGTGATGCTTCAAGCGTAGGCTCGGACTTCATCCTGCCGGTATCAGGCGGTTTTTAATTCATGTAATCAAATGAAAAGGTAACTGCTAACCCCTTCCCATTTTTTTTGGCGTAATTACAGCAACAGAAATTATTTTGCGTAGGTTGGGCTGCATGCTTTTCGCAACCCAACAACTGTCATCTTGGTCTTGAACTATTGGGTTGGTTATCGCCAACCGGAACCAACAGGATGCATCACTTTTTTTTGTGGATCCGCTGAGTGGTTATAAAGAAAAATAACTCAATTCAAGGTGCGGTTTTACCGTCCGGCTTTACAAATTTAGGTCCAGTACATTAGGATGCACCCATAATTACAATAAAAACTGTGTGTATACTTTTCGCACTTCAAAATTCGCTGCCTCTATTCACTCGCTTGTTGACGGTATAAATGGCTTCCGGCATTGGCCAATGCTGGAATAATCGTTTTAAAGCATGAATTTAGCGGAAAATGAAGAATGATATTTGAAGTGTTTGACTGTGTTAAGTCCCTCGCTAAAAGACATGCCATTGCTGATTTGGTTTTGATTTCGTCAGATCAACGCAAAATATCGAATCCATAAGTTCACCATAATTTTTTAATCATTCAAGGGGAAGGCCATGAATCAGCTGAGTGAAGAAGAGCGCAAACGAATTCTCGAAAGCGCACCGGTAGGCACCTGGGTGCTGTTATTGACAGTAGGAGCTACGATGGTTATCGCCTGGCTGTTTTTATATTATGGCGTTTTTTTACCGCGCGGCGGCATTCAATAGGAGGCGGTGATGCATATTGATCCTTTAGAGAGGAAATGGGCTTATACGGCTCTGGGTATGGCGGGTCTATTTGTCAGCATCATAATGGTTGATGCATTGATCCACGGGATCAACGCTCCCAGTCATGTTGAAACGATTGATTCGGCGCGCCTGCATTTAAGCGAAGAGTTTGGCGAAGATAATCTGGGCGTCAAGGTTGATGCTCAAGGCGAAATCACGGTAAAAATGGTCGCAGGCCGTTATTCATTTTACCCAAAGCATATTTCGGTGCCTTCGGAAACCAAGGTGACATTCAGATGGGTCAGTACCGATGTCCTGCATGGCGTTCATATTCCTATGACCAATATGAGTACGATGATTGTGCCGGGCTATGTGGCTCAGGTTACAACCTCTTTTCCAAAACCGGGAGAGTACCCTGTTTTGTGCAACGAATATTGCGGGCTGGGTCATGATCACATGTGGAGCAATATTTCTGTCGTCGCCAAGGAAAACTGGACGGTCTCGACCAACGCGCCTGTTACCGGAGATGCGAAATGAATGATGCGGTAGAAAATAAATTTATCCTGAGCCACCTGTGGGTTGCCTTTGGTGCTTTCATACTGGCTTGTTTTATGGGGGTTTATCAAGTCCTCGAACGCAGCGGATTTATTGAAGCACTGGCTTCTCCTTCCGTGTATTTTGCCTCCGTGAGTACCCACGGCGTGTTGATGGCTTTTGTCCTGACCACCTTCTTTATTATGGGGTTTGGGTATTATGTTGCATCGACCAGCCTGAAAATGCCGATCTGGAATAAACCTCTGGCTTGGACTGGATTTTCGATTGCCTTGGGCGGCACAGTGTTGGCGGCGATTCCTTTATTGATAGGCAAAGCATCGGTTCTTTACACGTTCTATCCACCGCTGCTGGCCCATGTCTCTTTTTATATCGGAGCGACATTGCTGGTCGTGGGGTCGTGGTTTTGGTGCGCCATCATGGTGGTGATGTTCTACCAATGGAAAAAAGCGAATCCCAATCAACCGGTGCCGTTGGCTATGTTTGCGACGACTGCCAATGCGTTCTTGTGGCTATGGACCAGCGCCGGAGTGGCATTGGAAGTCTTGTTTCAGTTGATTCCGTTGGCTTTGGGTTGGATGGATACCATTGATCCGGGTCTGGCCAGAACGCTGTTTGCCTGGACCTTGCACCCGATTGTTTACTTCTGGTTGATACCTACTTACACCGCATTTTATGTGTTTGTGCCTAAACAAGCCGGCGGGTTTTTGTTTAGCGATGAAATGGCGCGCGTTGCGTTTATTATTCTGGTGGTGTTCGGCTTGCCTATCGGTTTCCATCATTTATACATGGACCCTGAGCAAGCCAGCGGCTGGAAATTGCTGCATGCCTTTGGAACCTTTGTGGTCAGTTTTCCGACCCTGATTACCGGATTTACCGTTATTGCATCGCTGGAAATTGCAGGCCGCTTGCGAGGTGGAAAAGGCCTGTTCGGCTGGATAGGAACTTTGCCCTGGACAAACCCCATGACGCTGTCTGTGATTTTGGCGTTGCTGATGCTGATATTCGGCGGATTTGGAGGTTTGGTTAATGCCAGCTATGCGATGAACGCGATGGTACATAATACGGCATGGGTTCCCGGACATTTTCACCTGATTTTTGGTGGAACCACCATCATCATGTACTTCGCTATCGCGTATTATTTCTGGCCGATTTTGACCCGCAAGCCGTTGTTTTCGGATTCGCTGGCGCTGATTCAGCTGTGGACCTGGTTTATCGGTATGGCCATTATGACAACGCCCTGGCATGTGTTGGGCTTGTTGGGTCAGCCGCGTCGTATTTCCAGTGTAGCCTATAACAGTCTGCTGACTTTATCCTGGGATCCTTATGAATTTGTCATGATTTTTGGCGGTTTTGTGTTGTTGGGATCAGCCTGCCTGTTTATCTACAATCTGGCCAAAACTCAATTGAGTTCTGCGTCTGCCGAGTTTGTGCAGCAAGTCGAATATGCTGAACCGATTCATGCGGTCGAATCTTTACCCGAATATCTCAATGACTTTAAACTTTGGAACAAGGTGATTGCCGTCCTGATGTTTATCAGTTTCGGTGTGCCGATTTTACAATTTTTCTTTATGGATACCTTTGGTTCTAGCGGTTGGGGTTATTGATCATGAAATATATTATTCTGTTTATTTCTTTACTCGCCCCTGTGCTTGCTAGTGCAGGTCCTTCGACCGAGGTTGCCTGGACGCCCGAAACACTTAATCGGGTCAAAAAGGGTGATCTGGACAAAGGAAAAAAACTGGCCGAATCCTGTGCCGGTTGCCATGGCGAAAACGGCGTTAGCGCAATGTCCGAGTATCCGTCATTGGCCGGTCAAGTTGCCAATTACACCTACAAGCAATTAATGGATTATGCCAAAGGCCACCGTGCCAATACCTTGATGACATCCATTGCCGGCGGCCTTAGTGAGCAAGACGCCGCCGATTTGGCGGCCTGGTTTAGTTCCTTACCGCCGCCTCCGGCAAAGCAAGGTGATAAAGAGTTGGCCAAAGCACAGCAATTGGTTGAGGCGGGCGATGGAAAGCGGATTATTCCACCCTGTTTTACCTGCCACGGTGGTAATGGCCAAGGCGAAAAGATGGATGTTCCTGCATTGGCCGGCCAACAAGCCGACTATACGGCGAATACCTTGCTGGCTTATAAAAAAGGTGAGCGCCATAACGATATCTACAGCAGGATGCGGTTGATAGTCCAGCAGCTCAGTGAAGAAGAAATCAGAGAGCTGGCGCAGTATTATCAACAAATGGATTAATTATTCAGCGTAGGTTGATGCTTTTCACAAGCCAACGATTAATGCCCTGGCCTTGAAAAGTTGGGTTGGCTATCGCCAACCGCAACCTTCACGCTGCGTCATCTTAGTTTTGTTGCTCCCCATCGCAGGGTGAGTAAAACTTTACCCTGCCATTCACTTTTCGGCAGACAGATCGATGCCTGTCTGCCGCTATCCAAATGCGAGGAACGCTGATCATGACCGGTAAACGTATTTTGATCGTGGGAGGAGTTGCTGGCGGCGCCAGTTGTGCTACCCGTATTCGACGCTTGTGCGAAGAATACGAGATCATCATGTTTGAAAAAGGTTCTTACGTTTCATTTGCCAATTGCGGTTTGCCTTACTTTATCGGCGATGTGATCGTTGAAGAAGAAAAACTGTTGGTGGCAACGCCTGAGCTGTTTAAAAACCGGTTTAATATTCAGGTTTGTTCGGATACCGAAGTTTTAGCTATTGACAGGGATTCAAAAGCCTTGACCGTACGCGACCTTAAAACCGGTATCGATAGGATCGAGCCCTACGATGCCTTGGTATTGTCAACGGGTTCAAGTGCCGTGTGGCCCTCGATAGAAGGGATCGATTTACCCGGCATTCATGCGTTAAGAACCATACCGGACAGCCGCAAAATAAGAGCCCAACTGCCGGATATGAAACATGCCGTGGTCATGGGCGCAGGTTATTTGGGACTGGAGCTTGCCGAGAATTTGGTCAAGCGCGGCGTCAAGGTGACTGTCTTGCAATCATCCGGTCAAATCATGCCTACGCTGGATCTGGAAATGGCCCGGTTCATGACCACCTATTTAATTCAGCAGGGCATTGATCTGCGTTTGAATGCGCAGGTGATCAAATTTCAGAAAAATACCGATGATCGTTTAGTGCTGTCATTGACAGAGGGTGCGTCGATAACCACCGATGCCGTGATGATTTCCATTGGCGTCAAGCCGCAGACCACTCTTGCCGTGCAGGCGGAATTGAATCTGGGTGAACAGGGCGGGATTCGAGTCAACGAGTTCTTGGAGACCTCCGATCCTTTCATCTGGGCCGTAGGCGATGTCATAGAAGTCAAAAATGTGCTGACCGGCCAATGGCAACTGTTTCCTTTGGCAGGACCCGCCAACCGCCAAGGGCGTATCGCAGCTGCGAATATTGTGGCCAAGCTGTCCGGTAAAGCACCGCCAATGACTTACCGAGGTGTTCAGGGGACTTCGGTGTGCGGACTGTTTGGCGTTACTGTTGCCACAACAGGCGTCAACGAAAAAATGCTGAAAGCCTCAGGCATGTCCCATTTTGAAAAAGTGTATCTGCATCCCGGCAACCATGTCGGCTATTATCCCGGCGCTAAACCGATTCACATCAAACTGTTGTACGGCACACGCAACGGCATGATTTTAGGAGCGCAAGCGCTGGGTGAATCCGGTGTGGCCAGACGTATTGATGTCATCTCGTCATTCATTCAGATGGGCGGTACCGTGTATGATCTGGAAGAGGCCGAACTGTGTTATGCGCCGCAATTCGGAGCAACCAAAGACCCGGTCAATCTGGCGGGCATGATAGCTGCCAATCAGTTGCGCGGCAATCACCCTTTGGCAAAATGGGAGGAATTGTTCGATAGCAACACCCACGTCAGTGACGATCAGGATGAAGCCGGTCAATGGCTTTCCTTGATTTTGCAAGATCCTTATGAACAAGCCCAGGTTGTTGATGTGCGTACCGAGGCCGAATTTGCTCTAAAGCATATTCCCGGCGCTGTGAATATTCCACTGGATGCATTAAGACAGCGGCTTGATGAATTATCCAGGGAAAGAGAGGTTTGGGTGGTCTGCGGCGTCGGGCAGCGAGCCTATAACGCCACGCGCATTTTGCAGCAACACGGTTTTGACGTAAAAAATCTGTCAGGAGGCATGCAGACCTATGCGACATTTGAAGAGGTTGATCCGTCGAAACCTTCTTAATAACTCACGGAATTGAGGCTGTCCGTAATGTCCTTGTGCAGGTGCCCGAAAAGTTTAAATTAACGCATGGCGCTGGTCTTTTCTGGTTTAGCTGGTTTGACATTTAGTGTTCCTGGTCGGAAAAAATTTACGACGCACCGCTTTTTCAAGTTCCAGCAGTCCGAACACGATTAAACCTATCGCTATGATTTCAAAACCATGGATAAAATCTACCGGTCGAGTATCGAAAAACGCTTCCATAAAAGGTGCATACGTGAAAATGAGCTGCAGCGTTATGACGGTGCTTACCGCGTAGATGATGGCTTTAGAATTGAACATGCGTTGAAAGCTCAGTGCGGAAGCCCTCAGATAACGAACACTGAGCAAATAAAACACTTCCATCATGACCAGGGTATTGACCGCATAAGTTCGTGCCTCCTCCAAACTCGAACCCTGCTGTTGGCTCCATTCGAAAATACCGAATATACCCAGAGCAAATAAACTCGATACCAAACAAATTCGCCACACTAGAAAACCGGAAAGAATCGGTTCATTTGCCGGGCGAGGCGGACGTTGCATGATGTCTGGCGCCGGAGGGTCGAAGGCCAGTGCCATTGCCAAGGCCACCGAACTGACCATGTTGACCCAAAGAATTTGCAACGGCGTAATGGGTAGAGTAAAGCCAAACAAGATGGCAATGATGATGCTGATGGATTCGCCGCCGTTGACTGGCAATAAAAAAACAACCGCTTTTTTCAGGTTTTCGTAGACTGTTCGTCCCTCTTTAACCGCATGAACAATAGTCGCGAAATTGTCGTCGGTAATCACCATTTCAGAAGCTTCTTTGGCTGCTTCCGTGCCTTTATGACCCATCGCGATACCTACATCCGCGCGGCGTAGCGCCGGTGCGTCATTGACGCCATCGCCAGTCATCGCGACAATGGCGCCGCCGCTTTGTAAAAGGGTCACCAGACGCAGCTTGTGTTCCGGGCTGACCCTCGCGAAGACATCGATTTCTTGAACGCGATTCAGTAATGCCTCATCATCCAGGGTGTCCAGCATTTTGCCTGTGATGGCCTCTTTGCTGTTGTGCAGATTTAATTGCGCGGCAATGCTGCAGGCGGTGACCTCATGATCGCCGGTAATCATTTTTACACGAATGCCGGCATTATGACATTCATTGACAGCGGCAATCGCTTCGCTGCGGGGTGGGTCTATCAATCCGAACAGACCCAGAAAAACCATGCCATCGTCCAGGTCGTTAAAGCTAAGTTCGGTTTGATGCGGTTTTGCTGATTTATACGCTACTCCCAGGACGCGCTGGCCTTGTTTGGCCAGTCTTTCAATAGCTTCATGCCAGGCATCACGATTGATCGACTGGTCGCCAGTCGCGGTTCGCTCTAGCGGACACATTGCCAGCAGTCTTTCCGGGGCGCCTTTGACGTGAATCATGGCCTCGCCTTGGTGGTTGTGATGCAAAGTGGCCATAAACTTGTGTTCGGATTCGAAGGGAATCAGATCACGGCGAGGCCACTCTTTAATTGCTTCATCAGAATGCAGTCCGGCTTTCAATGCGGCAACCAGCAAGGCTGCTTCCATAGGGTCTCCGTTAATTTTGCAGGTGCCGTCAGCAAGTTCCAACGTCGAATCGTTACAATATAATGCCGTTTGCAAGGTTGCCAGCAGGGTTGGGTTGGTCTCAGGAGCAATAGATTGTCCTTCGCATTGAAAATCGCCTGCCGGTTCATAGCCTGTGCCGGTGATATCAATAGTTCGCCCTTCTGTGATGATGGAACTGACGGTCATTTCGTTCCGGGTTAGCGTACCGGTTTTGTCGGAACAGATGATGCTAACGGCACCTAGCGTTTCAACTGCCGGCAGACGCCGGATAATTGCATTTCGACGCGCCAGGCTTTGGACCCCTATAGCCAGTGTCACAGTCAAAATAGCGGGCAGCCCTTCGGGTATGGCTGCGACCGCAAGGCCAACGACCGTCATGAACATATCGACAGTTTCGCCGCCGCGCACGATTATGCCAAAAGCGAATACCAGTCCTGATAAAACAATGACGGCCGCTGTTACCCATCGTGCAAAAACAGCCATTTGCAGCAGTAAAGGTGTAGTCAATGTCTGGACCTGCGAAACCATTTGGCTGATGTGACCGATTTCGGTTTGAACACCCGTGCCGACAACGACGCCTTTTGCCTGGCCAAACGTCACCAGCGTGCCCGAGTAGGCAAGATTAAAACGGTCGCCAAGTACGGCATCTTTAACAACTGTTTGATTCCGTTTTTCGATAGGGACTGATTCGCCGGTTAGAACAGCCTCTTGAATCTGTAAGTTTTTAACGGTGATTAAGCGTAGATCGGCAGGAACCTTATCGCCCGATTGCAACATCACTATATCGCCCGGCACAAGGTCGGCTGCCGGAATGGTTGTTTTTTTGTCATTTCGCAAGACCAGTGCATGAGAAGAAAGCATTTTCTTGATGGCTTGCAATGCGTCTTCGGCTTTTCCCTCTTGTACGTAACCGATAATCGAGTTGACGAGTACGACACCAAGGATAACAAAAGTGTCAGCCCAGTGGTCCAGCATTGCGGTTATGGCGGCGGTAGCTAACAACACATAAATCAGCAGGTTATGGAACTGGCTGATAAAACGAATTAATGCGCTGCGCGGTTTTTGTTCGGGTAAACGATTCGGCCCGTATCGGGTTAAACGCTTTTGAGCTTCCGCGTCACTGAGTCCTTGATCCGGCTTGGTTTTTAACTCGGCCAACACAGCTTCAGCTGGCATTGCATGCCAGGCTAAAGGTTCAGGTAGAGATTCATTTGACAGTTCAGTTTGCTGTTTTTGTCTGTTTTTGATGAACAGCCAGGCCAGTCCGCTTAAGAAAAATAGACCGATGATCAATAAACCGGCAATAAATGCGATTAAGTTGTCAGAAATCAATGAGTCAGCCGAGTGCAAAATCATTGTCCAGTTCAATTGATCGTTCATGATAATGTCCTTAATTTTATTTCAATGCCGAATGATGCCTGGGGATTAAGGTTTTGCTCAATTATTTTGAGTGTCATGGTACTGTGCTCTTATAAACAATAATAAGCAGAGTGCTTTCAGTCATTTATGAAAGGTTGACTGAGAATCCTGATATCAGAAGGAAGCGGGAAATTCTGATGGCAGTTTCATTCACCTGATGATAATCCATAAGACTTACAATCGCCTTACTCTTGAGTAAGTCGGGTATTTGTCTTTTAGTGGCTTATTATTTTATCGAGTTTGCCGATATGCTTAAGAGAGCTGCTTATGAAGGAGGTACAAGATGAAAATCAATAATCAACCGTTCGGTCAGACGGTCAGTCAATTGGCCAAAGAGCCTGCTGATAAATCCGAAGCGCCTTTTGGAAAAAAAGTGTCGGAACTCGCTCATGCAAAAAATTCAGAACAAGTTAAAGCTCCGGATGTTTCTCCTAAAGAGGTGCTCAATCAAGGTATTCTCGAGGCTTCTTATGAGATGAGTCTGACATCGGGTAATCAATCGTTAACTCTGATCTATAAAGCGGCTTTAGAAGGTATTAACGCGGAATTGAAAGCTGAATTTGGCGATGATGCGCTGCAGAAAGCTTATGATGAGGGTATCGATGTTTCTCCCGAGGCAACCGCCGATCGTATCGTTAAATTCGGAACTGCCTTTTTTGAACAATACCGCGCAAATCACAGCGAATTATCGGATGAAGACGCTATGGGGCAATTTGTTCAATTAATTGGTGGGGGCATTGACAAGGGCTTTAGCGAAGCAAAAGATATTCTAAAGGGATTACAGGTGCTGGAAGGTAATGTTGCAGATAATATTGACAAGACTTATGAACTGGTTCACGTCGGCCTGAAAGCCTTTGCTGAAAACTATAAGAAAACACCTGTTTCCGGGCTGGAGTCTTCGCCAGGTTCCACGGTTGGAGAAACAGCCATTAGCTGATGAGCCTAAAAACAGCCATTAACCCATCATGATTGAAGCGCCACCCGTCCCGACCATGAAAGCAATGTCGCAGGCCTAAATTGTTGCGCTTATGCAACTCAGATACTTTCACGATTTTCCTGACGGGCTTATGGATCTAGCTGAATCATCTTGCTAATCAGGTGATTGTTTCAAGAGAGGTATTAATTTTGTTTCTGAAAGTATGTTAGAAATTACCGCCGTCGCTATGGCGACACTGTTTGTGACTATCGGTCCGTTGGATGTGGCTGCGGTCTTTGCGGTGTTGACTGCCGATGCATCATCTGACGAAACGTCCACCTATGCATGGCGAGGGACGCTGATTGCCTCGGCAATCTTATTTGTATTTGCTTTGACAGGGGATTTTTTATTAACCGGGCTGGGAATATCGATGCCTGCGTTAAGAACATCGGGTGGGATTCTGCTGTTTCTGATTGCCATTGATATGGTTTTTGTACGTTCATCAGGTGCGACTTCTACCACCGACGAAGAAACACATGAAGCCCGGGTGAAAGGTGATATTTCGGTGTTTCCCTTGGCGACTCCGCTGATTGCCGGCCCCGGTGCAATGGGAGCTGTGGTTTTATTAATGGCTCAGGCAAAGGATAACTGGGTCCATCAAATGATCATTTTGGGCTCATTATTTCTGATGATGTTGTTGACTTTGGTGGTATTGCTGACGGCGAGCCGAATTCAACGATTCTTGGGTGTTACGGGTATTCAGGTCATCACCCGCATCTCCGGTATTTTGTTGTCGGCCTTGGCCGTTCAGTTTATTTTTGATGGAATTGCGCAAAGCGGCTTACTCACTCCGATTGCGGCAAATGGCGGTTAGCAATCAGACTGCCAAATCAATTTGTTGCACAGTTCCGGCTGATCCGTTTTCATTAAGGAACAGTCCCGTGCTTTTGATTTGTCCATAAAGCTGGTTTTGACTGTTTTTGAGTGAAAAGCCGGTACTGGTCTGGCCGAGATAAATTGCGCCGATTTCTTTTTCAGCCAGTGTGCTTAAGGTGTCGCGACCTTGTTCATCTTTTGTCCAGATTCGAAGATCTTTATAAATGCCATCATTTTCATCGATCCATAAATTACTGTCATCATCGTGGGCGGCTAACTCTGCGAAGCCATCGCCGCTGACTGCGCCAAACAGTTCCTGGCCGTTATTCACGCTGCCATCGCGGTTTTTATCGATCACCAGAAAGCCGCTGCCGGAACGGACAAATGCTATTTGATCTTCGGTGCCATCAGAATCAATGTCGAAACTGAATTTTGTATCGGTGAGTTGCGCGGCTTGGTCATTGAAATTAAGCACTAAAGGGTCTTTCATTACGGCATCACCCAAGCGAATGCTGAACTCATTCTGTTCAAAATATTCCCGGCTCATGGTCAAGTGAACTGACAAGTGAAGGGCTTTTCCGTCTGCGGTGTTTACGATTCCCTTGGCTGAAAATGCAGTCTGTTCTGCTTCGTAAACCGTTTCAACCCGATGATATTCGAACCCGAAACCTGACGTGGGGTTAGGTGGTGCCTGAGTGGTCCTTGTATTCGCATCAGGCGAAGTAATTTGCTGCTGTTCATGATCTGACTCCAACGGACTGATGCCGGTGAGATGGATTTTTTGGCCTGTTAATGCTTCCAACATGCGTTTCATGATTTGAAGACGAGGATCATTTTCCAGTGCTTTTTCCGGATCAATTTCGCTACTGGGTTGGGCTTTGGTTTTTGGGGCTTCGCTGAAATTAGGACTGGAAAGGCTCACTCTATCAGCTATCAGCCGGTTATTTTGCGTTCGTTGCGCTTCAGATAAGGCTTCATTCTGTTGTTGGCGGCCAATCCATACGTTCAACGATTCACGGGTTGTTCGTGTTTCAGTTGCTGAACGTTGGCTGGAAAGCTGGATAGTCGAACTCTCAATTTTCATCTGTGCCCCCCTGTAAAAGATCGGATTCGCCAGCCATGTTATCGGCCGCATACAGAATTATGAGAGATATATAAGCCTATTTTTTTTAAATGACTAAGACAGAAGGGTGAGTATTCTTTGGGTGCCTGAGATCGGGGCGATGAAATCAATGCGTTGAACGGTTCAACGCATTGCTTCTTTCGTGGTCTTTGCTCACCCTTTATTCCAGGGACGAGGAGTTACCTTTCGTGTTGAGATTATTCTTTTAAAGGCAGTTTGTCGTCGCCAAATGAGAAGAAAGGAAAACGTAAACTTTTTGTTTCAGCGGGTAGGGCTTGCGGAATAACGGCCTCAACCTTGACCTCAACCGGAATATCCGGTTTTGGAGGTTCTGTAACCAAGTCGGCTTTGGGTGGCTCAGGAGTGGGAACGGGAAGCGTCGGAGTTTGCTTAACCGACGTTATTTTTTCCAACGCACTCATTAACTGACGGTCACGGTCATAAATGTCTCTTAGGAAATGGACGGAGCCGTCCTCATCCGCCCATGTTGTCCAGTAAGCAATATGGACAGGTATGGGATTGAGAAGTGTCACTGTTTTTTTATCCGTGCTTTTTAACGCACTCTGAATCACTTCGGGTGCCAAGCGTGTGTTATTTTCAAGTACGGCATTTAGCAAAGTGTGGGGCTGAGAAACACGAATACAACCTGAACTGAAGGACCGCTCGCTTCTTTTGAAAAGATTAGGTTCCGAGGTGTCATGCAGATAAACATTATGCTTGTTGGGTAGCATAAACTTGATCTTTCCCAATGCGTTGTTTGATCCGGGTTTTTGCACGATGCGGAAAGGAAAATTGTTGGGATTGATGCCCGACCAGTTGACCGAGTAAGGATTGATTTCTACGGCATTGGCTCCTTGGCCGCTATAAAGCACCATATTGTGCCGTTTCAGATAAGAAGGATCCCTTCTTAGGATGGGTAATTTATCTTTGCCGGCAATGCTTTTTGGCACAGTCCAGGTTGGATTGATGACAAGGTAGGTCATGTTTTCGGTAAAAATAGGGGTTTCCCGGGTAGTTTTTCCTACAATTACCGGCATTTCCAAAACGGTTTTGTCATTTTCTTTCATGGTCAGTTTGTAGCCGGGGATATTGACCATGATATGCCGATTGCCAAGTTCTGAAGGAAGCCAGCGCCAACGCTCAAGGTTAGCGATAATCTGTCCAATGCGTTCGTCGACACTGATATTCAAGGCCTGTTGAGTTCCTGTTCCTATCACGCCATCACCCTCAAGGCCGTGGCGTTTTTGGAACCGGACTACAGCCTGTTTTAGTTTTTCATCATAGATTTTACTTTTGGTGTTATCTTCCGGAGAGGCATCACCCGTCGCTATCAGTCTTTCGCGCAGTTGAATGACGCGGTTGTCACTGGCGCCCTTGGTGAGTTTGGGGCCTTCGGGTACTCGAGCCCAGCCGCCCGTGCGTTGGATGCTTCGGTATTCAGCAAGCGTTTTGAGCAGTGACTGATAGCCTGCGTGCCGGGGAATCAATTGCGTCAACGATTCTTCAACGTTGTTGTTTTCCAATGCGCTTTTTAGCAGTCCCAGTAAATCGGTTGAACGTTTTCCCGCCCGCCATTCGGGTCTGAGTGTTTCGGTATTGACCTGGCCGAAAAGGATGTGAGAACTGTAGGTCAGGAAGGCATCGGTTAGCATTAAATCAAGATCAACCCACGCGGATGAGTTGCCGCTGCCGCTATTGAGTTCGGTCAATAACTCTGTAATTGCCGAAGTATGATAAACCTCGGGGTTCATGCCGTGCTCTTCAGTATGCGCCAAAGCCTGTCTTAGCGCTTGAATGGCGGGTATCAGTTTTTCGCTGTTACTCCAGGCGGGCTGATAAAGGCGTTCAGAATAAAACTTGATCATTTCCTCTTGGGCATGCAGGGTTTTTTGCTTGACGACCATGGGTGTTCCGGCCATGGCTGATTCGAAGCGTTCCCTGATTTGATCTTCAAAGCTGCTCTCATTGGCATGAGCAGAAAATATGAATAAAAACACGCAGCTCAGGATTGCGAATCGGTTGATTACGTCGTTATATTTTCTATGCATTTTTGAGGCAACTTTTTCTTAAATTTAGTAAGGCAATAAATCCCTGTAAAGATACTCTAAGCTGGCGTTTAAAGCCAGTCTAACCTGATTTCAAAGAGAGCTTTCGAGTTAAGTCCAGCCTAGTATCATCAAGCTGATTTATCCAATTTATCCTGTTGGCGATCGATAGCCCAGATGACATGCTCTCTGACCACTTCTGAGTCATGCGAGCGATGTTTGTTGAGTTTCTGAATTATCTCTTCAGATGGGGGGGCATTTCCCAATGCGACGGCAATGTTTCTTAGCCAGCGCGTATGTCCGATCCGGCGAATTGCCGAGCCTTCCGTATGTGTTAGAAATGCGGATTCATCCCAGTCGAAAAGATCCAGCAATTGCCTGCTGTTAAGCCGATGACGAGGACTGAAATCCTTTTCTGAAGTCAATCTGGCAAAACGGTTCCAGGGGCAAATCAACTGGCAATCGTCGCAGCCGTATATCCGGTTTCCGATCAGCGGTCTCAACGCTTCAGGAATGGATCCTTGTAACTCTATCGTAAGATAGGAGACGCATAATCTTGCATCAACCTGATAAGGTGCCACAATGGCCCGGGTCGGGCAGATGTCGATACAGGCAGCACAGTCTCCACAGTGAGATGTGGCCGGCACATCAGCAGGCAAGGGTAAGTCGGAGTAAATTTCGCCAAGAAAAAACCAGGATCCGGCTTTTCGGTTGATGAGATTGCTGTGTTTGCCAATCCAGCCGATGCCTGCTTTTTCGGCAATCGCCTTTTCCATGACCGGTGCGCTATCGGTAAACACGCGATAACCGAAAGGCCCTGTAATTTCGTGAATACGATCGGCTAGTTTTTGAAGACGAGACCGTAATACTTTGTGGTAGTCACGGCCTAATGCATAGCGGGATATGTATGCAGCGAGAGGCGCCTCGAGGTTTTGGGTCATGACCGGACCTGCTTCGGTCTGGTAATCCATTCGAACGGAAATGATGCTTTGGGTACCGGGTTCCAGCAGTGCTGGCCGTGTCCGATTAAGACCATGCCGCGACATATAACTCATTTCGCCCTGATAGCCATTCTGCAGCCAGTTTTCAAGATGTTCTTCGGCTTCGCTGAGATTGGTGTCGCTAATCCCGACTTGCTGAAAGCCTAACTCAAGGCCCCAGGACTTGATTTGATGGGTTAGTCCGGCAAAATCGGTGAGAGTTTGTGTGTTCATAGCAAATAATAGAAAATAATCAATACTTATCAGGTTTTAACAATTTAAGTAAACATATCATGCATGATCTACCTATAGCACTTTATCGTGTCAATCAAGTAAGAGCGTTCGATCGTATCGCGATCGAAGAATATGGCATTGCCGGCTATGACTTAATGTCAAGAGCGGGTGACTTTATTTTTAATACCTTAATAAACAACTGTCCTGATCGCCGGAACTGGGCTGTTTTTTGCGGGGGCGGCAATAATGGCGGGGACGGTTACGTCGTTGCCAGGCTTGCATTGGCAGCGGGTATAAACGTCTGTGTTTATTCGATGGTGGACGGTGGGACACTCAAGGGCGATGCCCGTCTGGCTTTTGAGGCTTACACACTTGCTGGCGGGACTTTCAAGCCATTCATGCCGGACTCAGCGCTTGAAGCCGATTTAATTGTGGATGCCTTATTGGGTTCAGGATTGGATCGGCCTGTTTCAGGGCTTTATGCAAAGGCCATTGACGCAATCAATGCCTCTGACACTACGGTGGTCGCGGCGGATATACCTTCAGGCCTAAACGCCGATACAGGCAAAGTGATGGGGACTGCTGTCAAAGCAGATTACACCCTATCGCTGGTTGGACTGAAACAAGGTCTGTTCACCGGTGATGCTCCGGATTTCTGCGGAACCATCCTCTTTTCGGATCTCGATATTCCTCAGCAGGTTTTCGAAAGACAGCCCTGTTCAGCGCGCCGTTTGATGCCTATTCCGTTTGCCCGGCGCAGCCGCTGTGCACATAAGGGGGTAAACGGCCATGTATTGATTGTTGGTGGCGATTATGGTTTTTCGGGTGCGGTTAGATTGGCAGCCGAAGCCGCTCTGAGAACAGGGGCGGGTTTGGTGAGTGTCGCAACACGGCCCGAGCACGCATTCACTTTGAACCTGGATAGGCCGGAGATCATGTGCCATGGCATTTCTGATGCCTATCAGTTGAGTGAGCGAATAAAGCATGCCAGTGTCATTGTGCTGGGTCCCGGGTTGGGCACCCAGCTTTGGGGGCGGTCTTTGTTTGATGTCGTTTTGCAGTCTGATAAGCCGATTGTTATGGATGCCGATGGGCTCAATACTTTGTCAAGAGCGACTATTCACCGTGAGAACTGGGTACTGACGCCGCATCCTGGCGAAGCGTCAAGATTGTTGACCGCGTCGATTGCCGCTATTGAAGCTGACCGGTTTTATGCCGCAAGTGAAATGCAAAAAGCCTACGGCGGTCTGGTCGTGTTAAAAGGCGCAGGTACTTTAGTTGCCAACAAAACAGATGTTGTGATTTCACCCACCGGTAATCCCGGTATGGCGTCTGGGGGCATGGGGGATGTGCTTTCCGGAGTGATTGGCGGCTTGATTGCCCAAGGATTCAGTTTGCAGGCTGCCGCAGAACAAGGGGTTTATATTCATGGACAGGCCGGAGATTTAGCTGCCCAGGCGGGTGGTGAAAGGGGCTTGTTAGCGGGGGATTTGATGTCTTATTTGAGACGGTTGGTGAACGAGTGATTGTCGAGCTGCAAGATTCCGAAGCAACTGAGGCGTCAGGTGCACATTTATGGCCGCTGTTGCCGGAAAAATGCATCATTTACCTGCAGGGTCAGCTGGGGGCGGGCAAGACAACTTTTGTCAGAGGATTGTTGAGAGCAGCCGGTTATCAGGGGGTGGTTAAAAGCCCTACCTATACCGTCGTCGAGGAGTATGTAACAGGCGATCGCACACTGTTTCATTTTGACTTGTATAGAATAAAAGATCCTGAAGAATTGATCTGGATGGGTATCGAAGATTATCTGGCGCAAGAGGCTGTCTGTTTGTTTGAATGGCCTGAAATGGGGCAGGGCATTTTACCCGAGGCTGATCTGATGATCCGTCTGGACTTACTGGGACAAGGACGATCCCTGCAAATGGAGTGGCGAGATGAGGTGATAAAAAATAATTCCAAACTGATATGAAAAAACAAAGACATATTGTTATACTTTAATCCAATTTATTATTATTTCAGGTAAATATATGCGTAGCGTCTGGAAACTGCTCATGATTCCGGTACTGCAATTGATAACATTATGTGTTCATGCAGATCAGGCAGGTTTGAATGCATTACACCACTGGATAGCGTCCGATCACACTCGAATGGTTTTTGATCTCACTGCTGCGTCTGATCAACAGGTTTTTTTACTGGATAATCCGCCGCGCATGGTCATCGATTTCAAAAATGTCAGGTTATCAGGACCATTAGATCAACCTTCAAACAATCATCCTTTGTTTTCTAGAGTTAGAAGCGCTCTGCGTAACGACGGTGATTTGAGAGTGGTTATTGATTTGAAAAAATCAGGAACGCCCAGAGTTTCTCCTGTATCGGGTGGAAAAGATAAAGGCCATCAATTAATAGTTGATTTTTTCCCCAAAGGCGTTGATCCGGATAAAGCATCCAAACCGCGTATGGCTAAAACGGTCCCGGCCAGTGAGGCGATATCAGTTGCTGTCACCAAAGAAACAGAGAAATCGGTTAAGGCAGAAAGTCAGGCCAAGAAGGATTCTATTTCTGAAAAACCTGTAACTTTGGTCGCGAAAGAACCTGCGCCGACTTCGGTTGAAAAAACGGCTTCACAAGCAGAAACGTTATCCGTAAAAAATGAAGTTGAGCCAAAGGAACCGCTTTTGCAAACAAAATCGGCTGCTGAAAGAGCCGGGGATATCGTTATCGCGATTGATGCCGGACATGGCGGTGAAGATCCCGGTGCTCATGGGCCAAAAGGTACGCATGAAAAAGAAGTGACTTTGGCAATTGCCAAAAAACTGGCCGGTATTATCAATGCTAAATCCGGAATGAAAGCGGTATTAGTCCGAAAAGGGGATTACTACATCAGTCTCAGAGAGCGTATGAATATCGCTAGAGACGCCAATGCCGACTTATTCGTTTCAATACATGCCGATGCATTCCAGCAGGCCGATGTTCAAGGAGCCTCGGTTTTTACGCTGTCTACTGCAGGGGCTAGTAATGAGGCTTCTCGTTGGCTGGCGGATCAGGAAAATGCAGCGGATTTGATCGGGGGCGTCAGCCTGGTTGATAAAGATGATGTGTTAGCCAAGGTTTTGCTTGATCTTTCCCAGACGGCTACCCAGGAAGCCAGTGTCAATGCAGCTTCTAGTGTTTTGAAGAGCTTAAAAAAAGCAGGTCAGGTTCACCAGAATGCTGTTCAAAAAGCCGAGTTTTTGGTCTTGAAATCACCGGATGTGCCTTCTATTTTGGTTGAGATGGCCTTTATTTCCAATCCGACAGAGGAAGAAAGGCTAAAGAAAAGTGCTTATCAGGATGCGTTAGCCAAAGCCGTGTTTAACGGTATCGATAGTTATTTCAAACATTATTCACCGATGGATACACGCGTTGCAAGTACAGGCAGCGATAACCTATAAGTTGAACCGGGTGTTTAGCCGGGAATAGTCAATAGCCTTACAAAAAAAGGGCAAGTTCATCTTGAACTTGCCCTCCGCTCAGTTTAAGCAAGGGGATTGTATATTCTAAAAACCTGTTTTTTTCCTCCGTACCCCGCTCATACCGAATAAACCCAGTGACATCATCAGCAGGCAGCCTGCTTCCGGTACGTTAGCCGGCGGATCAACGATGATAGAATCATTGGCGCACATTTGAGTCCAATGAATATTGAAACTGGAACCGTTCCAGCCAGCCTGTCTCAGCAAATCAAGGCCTAAGCTTATTTCATAAAAATAGTGAGTGTCAGTTGACCATTGGCCATAACCGGTTTGCGCACCGCTAATAACCATGTTCGTGATGCCTAACAACGTGCCAGCCATAATGGCGGTGGGGTGATCCGATTTTAAATAATCGGGGTTGTCATTCCACAAACCATAAGCCCACTGGTCAACCTGATATAAGCCATTAGCAACGCCAAAAGTATCCCATGCCGGTTTTACATTGATACCCACTTCATAAGTTCCATCCAAGCCGAAGTCGATGGCAAAGTCTCCGGCCCCGTAGCTGTTTTGTAAGGGATTGTTTGGTGTATTGGGATTGTGACCCGTTGCCATTGCGATGAATAAATGGGTGTCGGTGACATAGGCATATAAAGCTTCTGCATCATAAGCTTGACCGCCATAGCCGGGATTGAGATATTCTGATAGCTTTCCTGTCTGATCTTCAACCGTAGCATGAATACCCGGATTTGATGTCCAGTCATTTGCATTGCCATTACGTTTGATACCCCAATCACTTAAGTTGCCATCGACAGTGATGCTGGCTTGAACGGGTAACATCGAACTTGCTAATAAGGTGAGAATCACTGCAGTATTTTTAATCATGATTATTTTCCAGTAAAAAGTTTTCAATAATCAGTCATACACAAAATTGATGCCAATATTGAAAATGCTGGTTTTGCCTGACTCTTAGGCTAGAATTAGTAACCGGACTGACAGATACGTCATTTACGAAGTCAATCATGTCATGCAGGTCTGACATGTCAGATTGATTTTTGAAGGCTATTCAGGCGTTTGGCCTATTGATTTCAGTTCATCATTTTAGAGAGAAAACCTTTAGGGACTTAACTTCATTAGCGTTATGTTAAAAAATTCAGTCACGCTTGAATCTTTATTAGAAACGCACGACACGCCTTTTGTGATAATCGACGCTGCGTTGAATGTGGTTGCAGTCAACAAGGCCTGGGAATTGCATTTTGGCTTGAGCCGCGAGAGACGGATGAGCCTTCCTTGTTGCCATGAGGCGGGAAAGTGTCGGCATTCACAGCTGTTTAAGAGCATAGAACCCTATGTGGGACTCTATACTGACAAGCTGGATAATCAAGAGCAACGCTTGTTAAGGGTACGAGGCTATCCGCTTCTTGACTCTGACGGTCAATTGTATCTGGGGGAATCGCTGATTATCTCGGGCACAACCAGTTCTGTGACCGAAAGCCCCAGAATGATCGGGGCATCGCCGGGTTTTTTGAAGCTTAAAACCCAATTGCAGCAAGCCGCCCAGTCGCATGCCGCAGTGATGCTAAACGGCGAGACCGGAACAGGAAAAGAGCTGGCTGCCGAGTACATTCACCGCCAGTCAAAAAATGCCAATGGAGAGTTTGTTGTTGTTGATTGCACCATACTCAATGAAGACTTGTTTGAAAGTGAGCTTTTCGGTCATGAAAAAGGCTCATTTACCGGTGCGGCAGGCGCAAAAAAAGGCTTGTTCGAGCTGGCAAATCAGGGAACTTTGTTTCTGGATGAGATTGGTGAATTGCCGCTGTCATTGCAACCCAAGCTTTTAAGAGCGCTTGAGAGTGGTCAATTTAGGCGGGTCGGTGGCACGGCGACGTTAAAATCCACTGTCAGAGTGGTAAGTGCTACTCACCGTAACCTGGCAGCCATGGTTAAGGAAGGCCGATTCAGGGAGGATTTATTTTACCGGCTCGCTGTTTTTCCGATTGAAATTCCCCCGTTAAGAGACAGAAGTGAAGACATGCCTTTATTGGTACAGCATTTGCTTGAGCAAATCAGTCAAAAAGAAAACCTTACGTTAAGAATTTCTATTGATGCATTGATGAAATTGAGCAATCACAAATGGCCGGGAAATATTCGTGAGCTTAAAAACTGCTTACAATTGGCAGCTAGTCTTTGCAAAAATGATCAAATAGAAGCGTTAGATGTTCTTATTATGCGGCGTCAATCTCAAGACCCAAGCTTTGGCTTTTCGAAATTGGATAGAAGAGGGCTGCCGGTGGATCAACCGTCCAGGATGACTGCTATCAATGAAAGTGCCCGTCATATTGACGGTAACTTCTCAGGAACTAGCGCGCTCAATGGTTTTACAGACTCCGGGCTGGAGAGTAAGAACCTGACGCCAATGGAAAGTATGGAAGCCGAGTTCATAAGACAGTTGATCAGTAAATACCAGGGCAATCGTAAATTGATTGCGACTGAAATGAATGTCAGTGAAAGAACGTTGTATAGAAAACTTAATCGTTTGAATTTAAATTGAAATGGCCGGATATGATGGATGCAACTTTAATTAATTGGACACTTTCGAATATTGCCGCTCCGCTTGAGCATTTTTCGCATCCTTCAGATATGCGCAGTGCAGTTTCAAAAATTAAAGAACTGCCGCCATTGCCGGGCATTGCGGACAAAGTCATAAAATTGGCTGCCGATCCTCTGGCTGATGCCACCAGGTTAGGGGCTATTATTGAACTGGACCCCATACTAACAACGCAGGTTATTCGCTGGGCCAGTTCTCCTCTTTATGGCTACCGGGGCAAGATTACTACGGTTAAAGAAGCTATCAGTCGTGTATTGGGTTTTGATTTCGTGATGAATCTGGCTTTGGGTTTAAGCGCATTGCAACCGCTTCGGGCCCCTAAACACGGCGTTATCGGCACTGAAATGCTGTGGATACAGGCCCTGGCGGGAACGCGCCTGATCAAGCTGCTTAACCGGCATCTGACGCAGGAGAAACAAACACGACCTGACGTCTTGTTTTTGTCGGCGCTGATGCATAACATCGGATTTCCTCTGCTCGGACATGAATTTCCGGAAGAATTTCTCTATCTGAATAAAATCATTTCAGTCAATCCCACTTTGAATACTTATAAAGTCGAGCAGTTTGCTTTTGGTGTTGATCATACGCAGTTAGGTGCTTGGTTAATGACCAGTTGGGCGATGCCCAAACCCATACTTGATATTGTTTACCACCACCATAACCCCTATTACCGGGGCGAGCATTATGTGCTCAATCTTCTTGTTTATTTAACGGATTCCTTGTTGGGTACGCTGGGGATTGGGGATGCCCAGAATCAACAGTGTGAGGATGAAGTCTTCGTTGAGTTGGGCTTGGATGTAAAATTCTGCGAATCCGCTTTGAATGACATTAACGCCGTATTGCCTGATATCAAGGCGACAGCGGCGAGCCTGGTGGGTCGTTGATGTCAGGTGAAAATGCCGTCAAGCCGCCGTGGATGCATCTTCGGCGTTCATTGCAAGGCATACGCGACCCCGCAAAGCCTCATTAAAGGTTAAAACTGGGAATTGCTGACCCCCTAAATCAGAACTACATTCAAAGGTCACTTCAGATAAAATAGTCGTTTTTGGATTAGCTGTTCTATGCGTATACACGCGCTTCCTACCCAACTTGTCAATCAAATTGCTGCCGGAGAAGTGGTTGAAAGACCGGCTTCTGTCGTTAAAGAATTGGTTGAAAATTGTTTCGACGCCGGTGCCAGGCAGATCTCTATCGATATTGAACAAGGCGGAGCCAGACTGATAAAAATCAGGGATGATGGTTGTGGAATAGATAAGGACGATCTGCCGCTGGCGTTGTCCCGACACGCGACCAGCAAAATAGCTTCACTGGATGATTTGGAACATGTTGCGACCATGGGTTTTCGGGGCGAAGCCTTGCCCAGCATTAGCTCGGTAGCCCGGCTCACACTTATTTCAAGAACGCCGGAGGCCGATTGCGCCTGGCGCGTTTCAGCAGATGGTACGGAAACTGATTTTGATCCGCAGCCGGATCCCCATCCACCAGGAACAACCGTGGATGTGCGCGACCTGTTTTACAATACACCGGCGCGCCGTAAATTTCTTAAAGCCGAAAAAACCGAATTTGCACACATTGAAACATTGATAAAACGGATGGCGTTAAGCCGATTCGAAATGGGTTTTAAATTAACCCATAATCAAAAGGAAGTGTTCAATTTGAAACCCGCACTGACTGACGAACAGCAAGAACACAGAATTGCCGATGTTTGCGGATCGGCGTTTATCGAGAATTCAATCAAAATCGATTTTGCCGCTTCCGGTCTGCAATTGTCGGGTTGGGTGGGTTTGCCTACGTTTTCACGTAGTCAACAGGATATGCAGTTTTTTTATGTCAATGGCCGACTGGTTAAAGATAAACTGGTGTCTCATGCCGTCAAGCAAGCCTATCAGGATGTACTTTACCAGGGGCGGCATCCTGTGTTTGTACTTTATCTTGCCCTGGATCCGGCTTTGGTTGATGTCAATGCGCATCCGGCCAAATTGGAAGTCCGGTTTCGTGAAGGGCGTTTGGTTCATGATTTTCTATTTCAAGCCTTGCACCGGTCATTGGCTGATATTCGCCCGGAACATCGGGTGACTCAGATCGATACCGTTGACGATGCTTATCCCGTTGAAAAAAGTACCGCTGCCCGCGAAGCTCAACCGCCACGGAGAGACTCGGGTTATTCTTCACGACCTCAGCAGGCACCGCTTCCAATCCATGTGGAAGAGCAGATACAAGCCTACACCGCCCTTTATCCGAGATCGATAAATCAGGCGCCTGCCGAGATCAGGCATCAGCAAGTCAACCAGACCAAGCCTCCCTTGGGCTATGCCATCGCGCATTTGCATAATATTTTTATTCTTGCGGAAACTCCCTCCGGCATTATTTTGGTTGATACCCATGCGGCCCATGAGCGAGTGACTTATGAACGGCTTAAAAAGCAATTTGTGCAAGGCAGTATTGTCAGCCAGCCATTATTATTGCCGATCACGATTCAAGTGACCGGCATCGAAGCCGAATTGGCTGAAGATCAGCATGACTTCTTTTATCAGCTGGGTTTCGATATCAATCGCTCGGGCCCGGAAAATATCATTTTACGATCCGTGCCTGCACTTTTGGTTGGCGGGGACATGGAGGCATTGATCCGTGATGTGTTAGCTGATTTTATCGAGCACGAAGCGAGCCTGAAGATTGAGGAAAAAATCAATGAAATTCTGGCTGCAGCCGCCTGTCACGGTGCTGTCAGGGCCGGACGTAAACTGACCATCGACGAAATGAATGCATTGTTGAGAGATATGGAACAAACAGAAAGAATCGGGCAATGCAATCATGGCCGTCCCACCTGGGTTGAATTGACTACGTCCGACTTGGACAAGTTTTTTTTAAGAGGTCAGTAGTCTTGCATAAACATGAACAAGCGACCGTGATTGGCATCATGGGGCCGACCGCATCGGGAAAGTCGGCTTTGGCAATGCAACTGGCGAGGCGTTTGAACGGCGAAATAATCAGTGTCGACTCGGCTCTTGTTTATAAAGGGATGGATATAGGTACGGCTAAACCCGGTTTGGCTGAGCGGGCTGAAATTCCGCATCATCTGATTGATATAATCGATCCTGCCGAATCGTTTTCAACAGGTGCATTCCGGAATCAGGCACTGAGCTTGATTGATCAGATTATGGCGCGTGGCAAACTGCCGATTCTGGTGGGCGGCACCATGTTGTATTTCAATGCGTTGACCCAAGGTTTGGCGCAATTGCCGGTAGCCGATGAGGCAGTCAGAAACCGGTTGGATAAAGACTGCCGGGAATTGGGCAAAGAGGAGATGCACCGGCGGCTTGCTCTCGTTGATCCGGCTGCGGCTCAGCGTATTCATCCTAATGATCCGCAGCGTGTCCAGCGGGCATTGGAAGTCTATGAGCTAACCGGCACTCCGATCAGCGAATTGATCAAGGCCGGGCAAGCCAATAGTTTTCCTTTTAAAATGACTAAAATCATTGTTGCCCCGGATGACCGTAAGCTGCTTCATCAGATGATTGCACAACGTTTTATGCAGATGCTGGATCAGGGGTTTATCGACGAAGTGCAAGGCCTTTTTTCTCGAGACGACCTGAACGAAAAATTGCCTTCGATCAGAGCCGTAGGTTATCGTCAGATTTGGTCTTATCTTAAAGGCGAATACGACTACGCCACGATGGTAGAAAAAGGCATTGCTGCCACACGTCAGTTAGCCAAGCGTCAGTTTACCTGGCTACGCAGGGAATCGGATGCGCATTGGTTTGAATCGGCAGAGGAAAAGCTGGTAGAGCAGGTCGTGCAGTATTTAAGGCCTGATCTGTAATGGCGCTTATGATTTGAATCCAAGATTACCCACGTCTGTCGCCATTTTTGTTAGGCGAACTGAGGCTTAAAACTATAAAATACCCGATTTTAAAGTTCAACTTACTCGAGATAGATATGAATCAAGAAACCATAAACCTCATACAAAATTACTACAACGCTTTCAATTCGGGTGATATGGATACTTTTTTAAGCCTGTTGACGGACGATGTGGTACATGACATCAATCAAGGCGACCGTCAAGTCGGTAAAGCAGCGTTTAGACAGTTCATGGCCTGTATGAATAATAACTATAAAGAACAGTTGGTTGATATGGTAATCATGGCATCAGCAGACGGACAGCGGGCAGCGGCTGAGTTTGTGGTTTTGGGCGAATATTTAAAAACAGATGAAGGTTTGCCGGAAGCGGAAGGTCAGAAATACCGTTTGCCCGCAGGTGCTTTTTTTGAAATCCGCGACAATAAAGTGGCCCGTATTACCAACTATTACAATCTGAAAGATTGGATTGCTCAAGTTAGCGGTTAATCAGGAAACCGGTAACGAGGAGATGCGCAGGGATATAGCCTGCTCATCTCTTCAGGCCGGTTCATGCAACGATTATTCATCTGATAATCCTCATTCATTATCTCCCATCAGGCTAAATGGACAGTCAATCAGTTAGTTTGGCAAAAGAGTTAGGCGTCCTTTTCAAAAGCAAAGGCGAGGTCATTGTGACTGCAGAGTCTTGTACCGGCGGTGGCATTGCCCAAACGTTGACCGAAATTCCCGGAAGCTCCGTCTGGTTTGATCGAGGTTTTGTGACTTATAGCAATGCTTCGAAAATCCAAATGTTAGGTGTCAAGCCGGATTCATTGGCAACATTTGGCGCGGTAAGTTCTGAAACGGCGACAGAGATGGCCTTGGGCGCATTGAAAAACAGCTCGGCAACACAAGCGGTTGCAGTAACAGGTATTGCTGGACCTGACGGCGGGACCGAGGAAAAACCGGTTGGAACTGTTTATATTGCTTGGGCCTCTGTTCGCAATGAGATTTTCTGTCAAAAGTTCTTATTCTGCGGCGGTCGATGTGAAGTGAGGCAGCAAACTGTCATAGAAGCGCTTAAGATTTTGATGTCAAAAACGCGGCTATGATTCTGGTTCGGCCAGTTTGGAATAAGACCGCCAGATGGCTTTTATGAACAGGGGTTATCAAATAATAACGGGTAATGACGTCTTCAATTCCCATGAAACCTTCCGCATAAAACTTTTTATTCAGCTCAGCTTTATTTTTATTTTCTAGGCTATCACTTTGTTTTGGCAAGAACAGTTGTCAATTTCGATGTTGGTCAAATATTTCTAACTATTCGGGTACGTTCATATGAAAAATAAATGGGTCATGTTTGCTATCAGTTCAACTTTGCTGGCAGGTTGTGTGACAGATCCTTACACAGGAGAATCACGAATCAGTACCACGGCTAAAGGGGCCGGTATTGGTGCGGCTGTGGGTGCTGGAGCGGGAACATTATTTGGCGGGAATGATCTTAAAAACGCCGGATGGGGAGCTTTAGCCGGTGGTCTGCTGGGTGCAGGGGTTGGCGCTTATATGGATCATCAGGAACAGGAAATGCGGGAATCATTGCAGGGAACAGGCATTGAAGTGCAGAGAACGGCAGAAAATACGCTTAATCTGACCATGCCTGACAACATTACTTTTGGTTTTGACTCTGCTCAACTGACGCCTCAAGCTTTTACAGCGCTGGATTCTGTTGCTAATGTGTTGAATCAGTACCCTGAATCCAGAATCAGCGTTACCGGGCATGCTGACGATAAAGGCAGTGAAAGTTACAATTTAAAACTATCGGATCAGAGAGCTTCCAGTGTTTCCAATTACCTGACACAGCGAGGCGTCGCTTATACTCGGATTACTCAGCAAGGTATGGGTAAATCCATGCCCAAAGTACCAAATACCAGTGAAGAAAACCGGGCTATCAACAGACGAGTCGAACTGGCTATAGTGGCCAATCAAACACCAGCGCCTCAGCAGCAACCTCAAGGCGCGTACCCGCAACAGCAAAGCTACCCTCCTCAAGGCGGCTTCCCTCAGCAGCAATACCCACAACAACAATATCCGCAACAGCAGTATCCACAGCAGCCGGTATACCCTCAGCAACAATATGTCTATCCGAGGTAAGTCTCTACTCGATGTTGTTGTGTTCGTGTAGCGGGGCTCATAGTTTCAGCAAGCTTTAGGTGCTGATCAGTCAGCACCTTTATTGCGGTTCATTGATCTCGGTTTTTGCCAGATTTTTTTGCTTATTGGCATTGACCCTGCGGTATAGTATTTCTAATCTTTATTGACCCGTGATGCAAGGCCATGCGCTGTTTATTAATTAAAGTGATTCAGCTGATTTTACCGGCACTGTTGTTATTTGGATGCGCCAGCCAGCCAAATAAACCCGAGGTGCCGCGTTTGACCTATTCCGAATCTGTTTTAAAGAAACTGTTCTATGAGCAGTTTCAGGAATGGGCGTCCGTTCGTTACAGAAATGGCGGCTTATCAAAAGCGGGTGTTGATTGTTCGGGTTTTGTATATTTAACCTATCAGCAAAAGTTGGGCATTCGTTTACCCCGCTCTTCCGGTCATCAGTCTCAAACAGGCTATCCGGTTCGCCAGAATGAATTGAAAGCGGGTGATCTGGTATTTTTCAAGACCGAGCCCACGCAAAATCATGTCGGCATTTATCTCGAACAAAGGCGATTCATGCATGTGTCCTCTACCAAAGGGGTCGCCATTTCCAGTCTTGATGACCGTTATTGGGCGAGTAAATACTGGAAATCAATCAGAGTGCTTGGATAAGATCAATTATTGAATTGCACTTCTTAGTTGAATCCGCGATTGGTTTTTTAATCTCTACATTCACGATCAACACGGTAAGCTGAAATTGTGTGGGCCGTGTTATCTAACTTGACTTATGCTGGCCTTATGATTTGTGAATCATAGCTACCGATTTACCCTCTTGCATCCAAGATAATGCATTCCACACTTTAAGTCCTAACCCGGTCTGAAATGTCCAGCCAAATAATATAAAATTTATAACTGTTTAAAAAGAGCCTCAACTTTGACGGGTCAAACAGCCATTTTTTTTTGATGAATTTAGCCAATTTCTGGTTTATTTCGAAAAATGACCAATACTTAACCTTTAATTTTGTACCCTTTTTGTTGCTTGACCTTTTATTCTGGTCTTTAAGCTAATTTTTTATATCTTTTTCAATACCCCTAGCAGTGCTGTTAGGTATTAATTTTCTAGCGTGTCTACACGGATCGGCTCACGGGTGCTTCAATATCGAGCCGGTCTGAGGTAAAACTCAAGGCAGACGGCTACCGTAAACCGTGCGCTATGATCAAGAATAATACAGTGATGAACAGGTTTTCTTCATGTGTGAGACAGTTTCTATTGAGATTTTTTCATTGCGCTTTTGTGTTCATGGATTGCTGCTTATGCCTACCTTTTTCTGTGGTTTTTAACGATTTAATGCCGTAAAGTCTTATCGAAGCCTTGATGGTTTTGGGCTTAATTATGTCGGCAGTTATTTGTCGAGGATCTAAAACCGCACAGTTCTCGCGGTAGTGTTTTGAAACCGGAGGAGAGTGAAAATTGGAACAATGGCAGCAAACTTTTTTAAGTCTTCAGCTTTTCGGAATAGCCATTATTTCCCCAAAGTCTTTTAGATGGGAGCAGGTTAACGCTTACCTTTGTCAGCTTTTGAGCTATCGGCGAGATGAAATGTTGACTATGGCGTTGAATGAAGTTCTTCATCCGGATAATCTTGATGAGCAAATTCATGTGCTACAGGCGTTTTTGAATGGAAATGCCGAGTCGTGTCAACTCGATACACGCTTGATGACGAAAGAGGGAAAAACCGTTGATGTGCTTATCAATATTCGGTGTTTAAGAGATAAGGAAGGTGTGCCGCTGCAGCTGTTCACAGCTGTTCAGGACATTTCCGACCACACATTCAACGAAACAAAGACAACACAAATCAATCATTTTTATGCGGCCTTGAGTCAGTGTAATCAGGCTATAGTGCGTTCGGCCAGTCAAGATGAATTGTTCCCGCAAATCTGCCGTGACGCCGTCAATTTTGGCGCTATGAAAATGGCGTGGGTTGGCCTGATTGACAGTGAAACCCTGAAAATCAGGCCCGTAGCCAGTTATGGTGACGGAGGCGGGGCAGTATTTTCATCTGCTTTCGAGAGAGGCAGTCTCTATGATCAGGATGAGGTATACAAGCAGGTTATTGGCGCGCAACAATCTTATTGGTGTCAGGATTTACACTCTGACGAAAGCCCTCATTCATCACAAACACTCGCCAGGCAATATGGCTGGGGTTCAGCCGCGATTTTGCCGTTATTCCTGAAAGATAATCTTGTCGCGACCTTCAATTTATACGCCGGTGAGCCGGATGCTTTTGATAAAGGGGCCTGTCTTCTGTTAGAGGAAATGGCAACCGACATCAGTTATGCGTTAAACGGTTTTGATCTGGAGGCAAAACGGAAAAAGTCAGAACAAGCCTTACGTTTGATCGCAGAGAAGCTTTCATATCAATCAGGAGCCGATTTTTTTCAGACTACTGCAAAAAGCCTGATTCAGTTGCTTCACGCCGATTATGTCTTGGTGGGAGAGTTGCTGGATGATAATCAGTCGGTTGCATCGGTCGCTTTGGTTTCTCCTGACGGTGTGATCGATAATTTTCAGTATAAGTTAGCTCAAACACCGTGCGCTGAAGTTTTTGATGCAGGGATTTGTATTTATCCGTCCGGGGTTTCAAGCTTATTTCCCAATGACGCGTTGCTATGCAAATTTAAAATACAGGCCTATGCAGGCATCCCTTTGCTTGATGGTTCGGGTTTGCCGATCGGGCTGATTATTGCTTTATGGCGGTTGCCGCTCGCAGGGGATGAACAACCCGAGCCTATCCTTCATATCTTCTCGGCGCGCGCCGGTGCAGAATTAATGCGGACCAAAGCGGAGGCGTTACTCAGAAAATCCAATGATTATCTGGATAATTTGTTTAATTATGCCAATGCACCGATCGTTGTGTGGGATCCTCTTTATCGTATAAGCCGGTTTAACCATGCTTTTGAAGCGTTGACCGGTATATCCGCCAATGAAATGATTGGCCAATCCATACAAAAGCTTTTTCCTCCGGATAAGCTTGTTTTGTTGATGGCGCAACTCAATGCGACACAGACTGGAAACAAGCGGGAATCGGTTGAAATTGATGTTTTGGATGCCAACGGTTTCGTGCATACCTTGTTGTGTAATTCTGCAACCCTGTTTGAGCAAGACGGCATTACTGTCATGGCGACTATCACCCAGGGCCAGGATATTACTGAGCGTCACAGACTGCAAAAGCTGGAGGAAACGCGTTCCTTTTTACTGGAATCCATCAGTAAAACCAACCACCTGGGAGAAATATTAACTACCATAGCGCAAACCCTGGAGCGTTTTAAGCCGGGCACTCTGTGTTCCATTTTATTGCTTGATGAAAAGCAGCAGTCACTGTACCTGGGTGCGGCTCCCAGTCTGCCTGATTTTTATAATCAGGCAATTGAAGGCATTTCGATAGGATTGGGTATCGGGTCTTGCGGCACGACTGCATTTACCGGACAGCGGACCATAGTCGAGGATGTATCCTCACATGCCTATTGGACAAACTTTAGAGAGCTTACAGAAAAAGCAGGCCTTGGTTCGTGCTGGTCTGAACCGATTATCGGCAGCAACCAAAAAGTGCTGGGTACCTTTGCCATTTATCAGCGTGTGCCATCGTTACCGAACAACACGGATATTGCCTTGATCGAAACGGCGGCCCATGTGACTTCCATTGCTATCGAGAGAATACGTGCTGAAACGCGAAGCAAACTGGCATCTAAAATTTTTGTCCAGAGTACCGAAGGCTTTATCGTAGCTGACGCTGACTGCAAGATCGTCATGGTAAATCAGGCATTTTCCCGAATAACCGGCTTCAGCGAGGAAGAAGCCATAGGACAAAATCCTCGCTTATTTGCTTTTGGCACTCATGATGAAGTTTTTTATCATGACATGTGGAATGCGATAAATGCCAAAGGCTACTGGGAAGGGGAAGTCATGAACCGGCGTAAAGACGGCAGTTTGTATCCGGAATGGCTTTCCGTCAGCCGCGTTGTTGATGATAACGAACAAGTAACCGAATATATTGCAATGCTGACCGATATCAGCGAGCGGAAAGCCTCTGAAGAACATATTTTAAAGCTTGCGCACTTTGATACGTTGACCGGTTTACCCAATCGCACACTTTTGCACGATCGCGCCGAGCACGCCATCAGTATGGCCAAGCGATACCATACCCGGTTTGCAGTGATGTTTCTTGATTTGGATCATTTCAAAAACATTAATGATTCGCTAGGTCATAGGGTTGGCGATGAACTTCTGGTGCAGGTAGCACAGCGTATGAAAGCATCGATCCGAGGAGAGGATACACTTGCCCGTCCGGGCGGAGATGAGTTTATTCTGATTGTTTTGGATACGCATATTGATGGCGCAATGCATGTTGCGGAGAAATTGTTGAGTAATGTCGCTCAGTCTTATCAAATCGACCAGTTTGAATTGATGGTGACTTTATCGATAGGTATTGCTATCTATCCCGATGACGGTACCCATTTTCAAGCGCTTTGCCGCTGTGCGGATACCGCCATGTATCGCGTCAAGCGCGACGGTCGCAACAACTACCGGTTTTTTACTGCAGAAATGCAGGCCCACTCGGCGCGAACATTACAGCTGGAAAATGCCATGCGAAAGGCAATCGATAATAACCAGCTGTTTCTTCATTATCAGCCCCAAATTTCGCTGCAAACTGGCTGGGTAGTCGGTGCGGAAGCCCTGATCCGGTGGCAGCATCCTGAATTGGGCCTTATTTCACCGGCGGAATTCATCCCTATTGCAGAGGACAGTGGTCAGATCATTCAGATAGGCACCTGGGTTCTAAGAACCGCTATTCATCAGTTAAAAAGCTGGTTGGATAGCGGACTTTCGCCTATCAGTGTCGCAGTCAACCTTTCCACTGTTCAATTCAGGCATCTTTATTTTTCTGAATTGGTAGCGAAAATTCTTGACGAGGAACAATTACCCCACCGGTTTCTGGAATTAGAGTTGACTGAGAGCGTTGCAATGGAAGATCCTCTCGGAGCTATTACAATCATGAGTCGGCTTTATGAGGCGGGCATCCGGATGTCAATCGATGACTTCGGCACCGGCTATTCATCCTTAAATTATCTTAAACGGTTCAATATTTACAAGCTTAAGATCGATCAGTCTTTCGTGCGTGAAGTGAATCACGATCCGGAGGATAAGGCGATTGTATCGGCCATTATCAATCTGTCTAAAAGTCTGGGTTTTCTGACTATTGCCGAGGGGGTCGAGACCGCAGAGCAACTCAACTATTTGACCGAGCAGGGGTGTGATGAAGTGCAAGGGTATTTTTTCAGCAAACCCTTGCCGCCTGGCGATTTTGAGCTGTTCGTAAAAGATAAAAATAAAAATTGAAGTCTAAACGGCGCTATTGTGATTCTTCGCCGTTAATAATGTTTAGCATTTCCTGTTTTATGTCCAATAATTGTTGTATTAGCGTATTAAGTTGCTGAAAGTCAGTGTTTATCGACGCGTAATTTTGAGTCAGCAACCCGTTCTCTATTTGACGAGCAACAGCTTGAAAATTCGTCAATCCGCAGAAACTGACTGATCCATGAAGCTTGTGAATACTATTGTGTGCTTCATCAAAGTCATTCATTTTAAACAGGTTTGATGCTTGAGCAGATAACTGGGGCAGTTCTTCGCAAAGTTTTGTTAATAAAGTCGCGGCCAGGTTTCTGTCGTTATGCGTCCTGGCTAACAGTTGACCTGCATAAACCCTTTTTTTATCCGATGCCTGGGACATTGGTAGCCATAAGCTTAGCGTTTCATCCAAGTGCTCGCGTAAAACGGGCTTGATCAGGCATTCATCAAACCCTTCAGCAATAATGCCGCTTAATTGTTCTTTTTGTGCATGTGCGGTTATTGCAACGACAGGCGTATCGAGGTTGAGCGATCGAGGTGCCCGGATGATTTTGATCAGGTCGTGGCCGTTATATCCGGGCATTTTCAAATCCAGCAACACCAGATCAAAACGTTTGTTCAATAAAGCATCATGGGCTTCGTTACCGTCCCTGGTTTCTGTGACCAATAAATCATAAGGTTCCAATTGCTTCTGAAGTAATAAACGGTTAATGGCGTTGTCATCGGCAATCAACACTTCAAGCTTGTGGTCACCGGTTTCATTGGGTTCAATCCCGAGTTGCTGACTTCCATTGATTTTGGCCGTTAACTCATTAGCGGATTTATCTAAACGGGTAGCTTGAGTTTCTTTGCTGATGTCTTGGGTTTGTTTGGCCGCTGTGTCGCTGATTTCAGCAGGCTCCTCCATGATGCGTTTGAGCTTGCCTGAATAAAATCGGGTAAGTAATAAAGCGATTAGTGAAGCGCTTAAAAAAATCAGCAGAAAGCTGGATAAGGAATCCAATAAGATTCCAATCTTATCCGTGCTTACAAACATAAAAATAACGCCTACTAACGTCCATAACAATGGAGCCAGGCTGAGTATCATTAATATGGCGGTTGGTTTTTGAGATTTCATCAGGCTCAGTTATAAAAGAGGGCCAACTTCAAGGCGTGTCGTAATCAATTGATTATATTTGGCGTGGCTTTGAAGGCAGAGGCCGCTTTACGAAAAACACACTCAACCCGTATTGGGCACGGTTATATACCCATGGTAGTTCGAAATTCGGCACCGGGGTCCCGTCAAAGGACGCCGTAAATACCTCCCTATAGGCTCAATGCCAGCATCCCTGGGCAAAGCCTTTGCCAAAAAAACCGTTGCCTCCTTAGGCACTGCCGAAATTTGAAGTGCGAAAGGTATTAATTGGATTTTTTTGTATAGAGTTTAGCCGGTTTGGTTTAGTTCACTGAATTCGGCAATGGCCAAAAATAGCTATTGTGCCGGATTTGCTAAAGCAGAAGGAAACCGTTTAAGCAGCAAGTGTCAGTATCTTCTATACTTTGATGTTTATTGGCGATTGAGACGGCCTGGTGTCAAATAAATGACATCTACACAGTGCCGCAAGACTTGACGACTTATCTCGTTTTATTGCCAGGGTCTATAAAATACATTTTTATTAATGAGTTACGTAGCAAGAAGCGGTGATCTGTTCTTAGTATAACTACCATTAATATGTTCTGGTTTGTTTTTTGCTTAATTGTGTTTTAAACGTTTAGGATTTTCCATATGGCTGAAAAGGTTCAACCTATTGAGGGTGAAGTAAAAAAATCCTCAAAAAAGTTAATTATCATCATCGTGATTCTGGTGCTTTTGATTGGCGGTGGTGCAGGGGCTTATTTCTTTTTGATGGGTGATTCCGGAGCTGAAACCGAGGAATCTACTGAAAACTCAGATAAAAAAGAAGAAAAAGAAGAAACAAAAGAGGAAAAAGCTGAGGATGCCGACGATGATGAGGAAGTGGATAGTGCCGGAGTAAAATTAGAGAGTCTTTATTACGACATGAGTAAACCTCTGATTGTGGACTTTCCCAGAGGATCTTCCATTCGACTGATACAGGTTTCCGTGTCGCTGATGGTCAAAGGCCAGGAAACCCTTGATGCCCTGAAAAAACATGATCCCATGATTAGAAACAACTTATTGATGTTAATCAGTTCTCAGAGCGGCGAAGACTTGGCTTCTCGTGAAGGCAAGGAAAAACTCAAAGAAGCAATGAAACTGGAAGTGGGGAATGTGTTGAAGAAAATGTCGGGCAGTAATCGTCTTAAAGAAGTGTTTTTCACCGCTTTTGTTATGCAATAGCCATGTCAACTGCTGATCTGCTCTCACAAGAAGAAATCGATGCACTGCTACATGGTGTTGACGATGGGGCTATTGAAACCGAAACGGATGATTCGGCAAACAGGGCTGGGACCCGTGCTTATGATTTTACCAGCCAGGAACGAATAGTTCGGGGGCGGATGCCGACCCTGGAAATGATCAATGAGCGATTTGCTCGTTATTTCCGCGTTACCCTGTTCAATTTTTTACGGCGAGCAGCGGAAATTTCCATTTCGGGTATTCAGGTTCAGAAATTTTCAGAATACATACAAGGCCTTTATGTTCCAACGAACTTGAATGTGGTTCGCTTCATGCCTTTGCGGGGGAGAGCCCTGATTGTCATGGAACCGAGGTTGGTTTTTACTGCAGTCGATAATTTTTTCGGGGGAACCGGTCAATTTTATAACAAGGTTGAAGGCCGCGAGTTTACGCCAACCGAAATGCGTGTCATCAGGATGTTCCTGGATATGATTTTCAAAGATCTTTTTGAAGCATGGAAGCCGGTCATGGCATTGGAATTTGAATACATGACGTCTGAAGTCAATCCCCAATTCGCCAATATTGTCAGTCCTTCCGAGATTGTTGTAATTTCGACGGTTCACGTAGAACTTGACGGCGGCGGAGGCGATATCAACATTGTTTTACCTTACTCGATGGTTGAGCCGATCAGGGAATTGTTGGATCAAGTCACCAGTGACCGTGGCGAAACTGATGGCCGCTGGCAGGAATCCCTTCGTAAAACGGTTATGGGAGTCAACCTGACGCTGGAAAGTATCCTGGTGGAAAAAACGGTAACGGTCAGAGATGTCATGCATTTCAAAAAAGGCGATGTGATACCTATTGATATGCCTGAACTGGTGCGCCTTAACTCTCAAGCCGTTCCTGTTTTTGAAGGAAAAGTTGGATTGTCGGACGGCAATTATGCCGTGCAAATAGTTAGAAAAGTGAATCCCGATTTGTTATAGCGGACACAGCCAAATAAGTGAGACTGGAAAGTTATGAGTGAAATAGAAGAAGACGAAGAGTTGGGGGACGACTGGGCTGCGGCAATGAACGAGCAAGCCTCGGCCGAAACTCAGGGACGGCGTAATACGGGCGATTTTGAGACAGCCCAATTTGATGAACTTGAGAATATGCCCTCGATGGGTGAGCGGAAAATGTCCAAAGAGGACATTGAGCTGGATGTTATTCTCGATATTCCGGTAGTTATTTCGATGGAAATCGGCCGGGCACAGATCAATATCAGGAATTTGCTGCAGCTTAATGAAGGCTCTGTGGTAGAACTGGACAGGCTGGCTGGCGAGCCCATGGATGTATTGGTCAATGGTACTTTAATTGCCCATGGAGAGGTTGTGGTAGTCAATGATAAATTTGGGATTCGATTGACCGACGTAGTAAGTCCCTCTGAACGAGTCAAGCGATTGACTTAATGAAAATTCAGTCCCTAATTTACGCCGTTCTCATCGGTTTTACTCTTCAGGGATTGGCGGCGGAGAATTCACAGGCAGCCAATCACTTGAAAAGTCGCATTATCGAACCGACCGATTTGTTGCAATGGGGAGTCGGCATGTTGGTGGTTTTGGCGATGTTCTTTGCTTGCGTATGGACAATGCGCAAATTAACGGCTTTAACACCGGGGCCGGCAGCAAAAATGCGGGTGCTGGGAGGCGTTTCTGTCGGGATACGAGAACGCATTGTCCTCGTTGAAATCGGAAAAAAACAGCTGGTGGTCGGTGTGGCACCCGGTCGTATTGAAACACTTTTGGTGCTGGAGGGCGATGACTGCTTATCTCAGCAACAAAGCCGTGATCCGGATGGCGGCGGCGCTTTTGCACAAAAGTTGATGCAGGCTATGAAAGGGGTGGGGCGTTCGGATGCGTAATCTACACAAGCTTAAAATTATCGTTTTACTGATCGGTATTTTAGGGCCGGTTACCGACGCCTTTGCTGCGGGCATTGACGCATTTAGCGTGTCAACAAATGCGCAGGGCGGGCAGACTTATTCGGTGACGATACAAATCCTTGCGCTGATGACCGCGTTAACGGTGTTGCCGGCTTTGCTGTTAACCATGACGTCTTTTACAAGAATCATGATTGTACTCAGTTTACTGCGGCAAGCATTAGGCACAGCGCAGACGCCCAGTAATCAAATCCTGTTGGGCCTGTCTTTATTTCTGACTATTTTCATCATGATGCCGGTTTTCGACAAGGTCTACGTAGACGCTGTGCAGCCCTATCTTGATGAAAAAATAGATGTCACAACTGCGATCGAAAAAGCGTCGGGTCCGTTTCGCTTGTTCATGCTCAAACAGACGCGTGAGTCGGATTTGGAAATGTTTGTTCGTATTTCCGGGCATGAAGAGCTTCAATCAGACGAAGATGTGCCTTTTTCACTGTTATTACCCGCTTATGTGACCAGTGAATTGAAAACAGCGTTTCAGATTGGCTTCCTGATTTTTTTGCCATTTTTGATCATTGATTTAGTGGTCGCGAGCGTCCTGATGTCCATGGGTATGATGATGCTGTCGCCGATGATTATTTCTTTACCCTTTAAACTGATGCTTTTTGTGTTGGCTGATGGGTGGTCTTTGATCATGGAAATGCTGGCAGCAAGCTTTTATGTCACTTAATTCAAGAGGGTTGTTATGACGCCCGAAACTATTTACAACGTAGGCCAAGAAGCCATGCTGGTGGCAGTCAAACTGACAGCGCCGGTTTTGATTCCTTCTCTGGTTGTTGGTTTGTTGATTGCGATGTTTCAGGCCGCTACACAAATCAATGAAATGACGCTGACTTTCGTGCCGAAGCTCATTGTTATCGGTGCGGTATTAATGATCTTGGGGCCATGGATGCTGCAAATGTATGTCGATTATTTCCAGGAAGCGATAAGGGATATTCCTCATTTGATCGGTTGATGCTGAAGGTTTGCTGATGCATTTTACCGAGGCGGAGCTGATGGCTAAAGTGACGGCATTTGTTTGGCCGTTGATCCGCATAGGAGCCTTGTTCATCGCGGCTCCGTTATTCAGTTTACATGGCGTGCCTGGCCGAGTCAGGCTGATTTTGGCGGTTGTGCTTACCTTAGTGGTCATTCCTATTTTGCCGCCGTTGCCCCCCATTGAATTGTTCAGTTATCAAGGACTTTTGATTACAGCACATCAGGTTTTTATTGGTCTGGCGGCGGGCTTTATACTTCAGATGGTATTCGGTGCTATCGTTTTCGGTGGTCAGGCTATCGCTTATGGGATGGGCCTGGGCTTTGCCTCGATGGTTGATCCGCAAAACGGCCAGCAGGTACCGGTAGTCGCTCAATTTTACGTCATCATGAGCACATTGATTTTTTTGGCTATGGATGGACATTTACTGCTGATCAAATTGATCCTGGATAGCTTCGCTACGTTACCGATTGCCGTGGACAGTCTTGACAAGGCGGATATCTGGTCAATCATTGCGTGGGGTAGCCGCTTGTTTTCCGGAGGGTTACTGCTCGCTTTGCCGGAGATTGCGAGCCTGTTATTGGTCAATGTCAGTTTTGGCGTGGCTTCGCGGGCAGCGCCCCAGTTAAATATTTTCTCAATCGGCTTTCCCGTTACCCTGATGCTGGGCTTGCTTTTAATCTGGCTGACTTTGCCATCTGTTCTTGATAACTTCACCGGCCTGCTTATGGATGCCTATGAGTTAATCGGGCAGATTCTTCGTATTTAAGAGGCGCTATGGCGGAAGATTCCGGACAAGATAAATCAGAAGAACCCACGGGTAAGCGGCTTGACGACGCAAGAAAAAAAGGTCAGGTTGCCCGCTCGAAAGAATTGAATACCTGCGTGATGCTGATAACCGGAGCGACGATGCTGCTGGTAATGGGCGATCATATCGGACAAGGCATGCTGAAGATGATGGCATCTTCTTTTCAGTTAAGCAGGGAGACTATTTTTTCGCCGGAAAGCATGTACTTCAGTTTAAAGCAGTCACTGATTGACGGGGTTCTACTTTTGGCGCCTTTTTTTATAGTGATGGTGATTGCCGCGCTTTTGGGGCCCATAGCTATGGGAGGGTGGGTGTTTAGCTGGGATGCGTTGACACCTAAATTTGAAAAGCTTGATCCTATAAAAGGCATGGCTCGGCTGTTTTCTGTTAGTGGCTTGATCGAACTGGTGAAAGCGCTGTTAAAGTTTATGCTGGTGTTTTTCGTCTCAGCCATTTTGTTTAATAGCGTCATAAATGAATTGCTTGGATTGGGTTCAGAGTTGCCTAAACAAGCGATCAGGCATGCGCTGGAAGCCATCGGTTTCTGCAATTTGATATTGAGTGCTTCGTTATTGATCATCGTCATGTTCGATGTGCCTTATCAGTTGTGGGATCATAGTCAAAAGTTGAAGATGACCAAGCAGGAAATCAGGGATGAGATGAAAGAATCCGAAGGAAGTCCCGAAATCAAAGGGCGTCAACGCAGAATCCAGATGGAAATGGCGCAAAGACGGATGATGGAACAAGTCCCTTTGGCTGATGTGGTCGTCACTAACCCAACGCATTTTGCCGTGGCTCTTAAGTACGATCAAAACTCGAATGCTGCGCCGCGAGTGGTGGCCAAAGGCACCGACCTGATTGCTGCACAAATACGCAATCTGGCGACAGGGGCAAAAGTCCCTTTAGTAACAGCTCCACCTTTGGCGCGTGCGTTGTATTACTCAACCGAATTAAAAGAGGAAATACCTCAAGGTTTGTTTTTGGCTGTGGCTCAGGTTTTAGCCTACGTATTCCAGCTAAAAACAGCACGTTCTCAAGGTTGGGCCGAGCCATTGGCGCCAGGCGACCTGCCAATTCCTGAAGAATACCGGAAATAAGATCATGGATTTCAGCAAAATCACCCAAAGTCTCAAGTTAATCAGTCGCTCAGGATTGGGTGCGCCGATTTTTATTATGATGATCTTGGCAATGGTCATGATGCCGTTGCCGGCTTTTATATTGGATTTGTTTTTTACCTTTAACATTGCTTTTTCACTGATCATTCTGCTGGTTGTTGTTTACACCTTAAATCCTCTCGAATTTTCCGCTTTTCCAACGGTCATTCTGATCGCAACCCTGCTTCGGCTGGCACTTAACGTCGCGTCAACCCGTATCGTGTTACTCGATGGACATAATGGCGGTGCTGCCGCAGGTAAGGTCATTGAAGCGTTTGGAAATTTCGTTATCGGCGGCAATTTTGCTGTGGGTCTGGTCGTGTTTGCCATTCTGGTGATTATCAACTTCGTTGTCGTGACCAAAGGTGCCGGACGGGTCGCGGAAGTTGGCGCGCGGTTTACTTTGGATGCGATGCCGGGTAAACAAATGGCAATCGATGCCGATTTGAATTCGGGCCTGATCAATCAGGATCAAGCTAAGCAGAGACGCGCTGAAGTGGCCGCCGAAGCGGATTTTTACGGTTCGATGGACGGTGCGAGTAAGTTCGTCAGAGGAGATGCCGTGGCCGGTATCATCATTTTATTTGTCAATGTCATCGGCGGCCTCGCGATTGGTGTGGCGCAACATGACATGAGCTTTAAAGATGCGGGTGAAGTTTATGTATTGTTGACCATCGGTGATGGATTGGTTGCGCAAATACCCTCACTCTTGCTGTCAACCGCTTCGGCTATCGTGGTGACCCGCGTCAAAGTGGGTGATGAGAATCTGGGGCAGCAAGTCAGTTCTCAACTTTTCGATAACCCCAAATCCTTGTACATCACAGCGGCGGTCATCGGTTTGTTGGGCATTATTCCGGGGATGCCTAATTTAGTATTCATCTTTTTATCGGCAACGCTGGCAGGCGTCGGTTATATGGCCGGAAAACGGCAAGAGCTGATCCAGAGTGTTGAAGTTAAAAAAGATTTAGCGTTACGGCAACCGGCGCCTTCGGCTGAGATTAAAGAATTGGGCTGGGATGATGTCATGCCGGTCGATGTGATTGGTCTGGAGGTCGGTTACCGGTTGATTCCCCTGGTTGATAAAAATCAAGGTGGGCAGTTGATGACCCGTATAAAAGGTGTGCGTAAAAAATTGTCTCAAGAGTTGGGTTTTTTGATTCCATCCGTTCATATCAGAGACAACCTGGATTTGACCCCGACCACTTACCGCATCTCATTGATGGGTGTCACGGTGGGTGAGGCGGACGTTATCCCGGATATGGAATTGGCTATCAATCCAGGCAGGGTTTTTGGCGCACTCAAGGGCAAGGAATGCAGAGATCCGGCCTTTGGCTTGGAGGCGGTATGGATTGAGCCGAATCAAAAAGATCATGCTCAAACTCTCGGTTACACGGTAGTCGATCCCGGAACGGTGGTCGCCACGCATTTAAGCCATGTCCTGCAGAGCAATGCCTATCAGTTGCTGGGATACGAAGAAACGCAACGGATATTGGAAAATCTTTCCAAGGCGGCGCCCAAGCTGGTTGAAGATTTGGTACCTAAAACCTTGCCTTTGGGTGTCGTGGTTAAAGTCCTGCAAAATCTGCTTCAAGAACGGGTGCCGATCAGAGATATGAGAACCATCGCCGAAACTTTGGCGGAGTTCGGTATGAAGAGTCAAGATCCCGATGTGTTGACCTCGGCGGTAAGAGTCTCTTTGGGTAGGGCAATTGTTCATGAAATCAGTGGTATACAGCAGGAATTACCGGTAATTACCTTGGATCCGGATTTGGAACGCTTGTTGCATAAGTCATTACAGACTGCAGGAGAGGGTGGCGTTGGCATTGAGCCTGGGCTGGCTGAGCAAATGCACAGGGCACTGGAAGAAAGCACACAAAAAATGGAATTGGAAGGACAAACCGCTGTTTTACTGGTGTCCTCATTTATCCGACCCTGGGTAGCTCGCTTCGTACGTTATTCAATCTCCGGCTTGCACGTTCTTGCTTACAACGAAATTCCTGAAGATAGACAAATCAAAGTGATTTCGACAGTAGGAGGAGGGCAGCGAACCTAATTTGACGGGGTAGTAAATGAAAATTAAACGATATTTTGCGGAAGATATCCGCCAAGCCATGCGTATGGTCAAGGAAGAGCTCGGAGCCGACGCGGTGATAATGTCGAATCGTTCCGTTGATGGCGGCGTGGAAATTGTCGCGGCCCGCGATTTTGACGAGGAGCTGATTCATAGCAGTCTGCAAAAACAGGCTGAAGAACAGAAACTGGCGAGATCCAAGGAAATAAGAAAACCCGTTTTGCAAACGTTCGAAGCGGAAGAAAAACCGTTACACGTTATCAGCAACCCCAGAAAAAAAGGTGCAGACGGCGAGATACCACCACGGCCTTCGCGCCGCAAAATGGATGAGTATCTGGGTTATGCTGAAAAAGTCAATTTCACCAGACCGGCAAAACCAGTCAGCTACCCGGAGCCATTGTCAGCCCCTAAAAAATCGGTCAGGCAGGATTGGGAAAACACTGCTGAATTACCGAAAGCAACTTCTCCTTCTGCCGCTCAGGTTAATAAACCGATTGATTACGCAGAAAAAATTCAACCACAAACAATCACTCAGGAAAAGCACGAAGTTGGCCACGATCAACTCATTATGGACATGTTTCAGGAGCTTAAGTCATTGCGTGTGACGATGAACAGCCGATTGTCTGAAATGGGGTGGCAGCAAAATAATCAGAACAATCCGGCTCGGCTCGAATTGCTGAGCCGATTGGCGGATATGGGTATAGCCAAGAACCTCAGTATCAAAGTGGCTAATCGTTTAGGCTCACTTCGCGATGTGGATTTGGCGTTTAAAAAAGCGCAAGAAATGCTGATCAACGTATTGCCCATTGCCGAAGACAATCTGCTTGAATACGGCGGTATCGTCGCACTGGTAGGTCCTACCGGTGTGGGAAAAACCACAACCATCGCAAAACTGGCGGCTCAGTTCATACTGAAACACGGACCCAAACAGGTGGCTTTGATTTCCACCGATAATTTCCGGATTGCTGCTCATGATCAGCTTAATACCTATGGCCGCATCTTAGATGTACCGGTTCGTATTGCTTCAAATGCCGAGCAATTGAGATCCCTGATCAACGGATTTGCTGATAAACGCTTGATTTTGATTGATACCGCAGGCATGGGGCACAGAGATCAGCGTCTTGCCGAACAGATCAAAACCTTGCAGCACGATGACCTGTTTATCAAATGTTATCTGGTCATGTCCGCAGCAACCCAATATAAAACGACGAAGGAAATCATCGAGGCTTTTAAAATATTTCAGCCGGAAGCAGGTATTTTGACTAAACTTGATGAGACCACATCCCAAGGCGCGGCCTTGTCTGCTGTGACTGAACAACGTTTACCCTTGGCTTTTGTAACCAATGGTCAACAAGTTCCCGAAGATTTGCATAATGCAGTCGGTAGAGATCTCGTTGAGCAATGCGTCGCAGAACTTAAGCTGACCGGCGAAAGTAAGGTCGGCATGAATTATGATGATTGGGTTTCACAAAGCTATGCATAATCAATTGGATCAAGCTGCCGGAATTAGAAAAATGAAAAAAGTAAACCCTGTTCGTGTCATTGCTGTTACCAGCGGCAAAGGTGGCGTGGGTAAAACTAACTTGTCAGTTAATTTAGGCATGGCCATGTGTGAAATGGGTAAACGTGTGGCTTTGCTGGATGCCGATATGGGCTTGGCTAATGTCGATGTGTTGCTGGGCATGTATCCACAGTTCAACTTATCGCATGTGCTCAACGGCGAAAAAACCCTGGATGAAATTATTCTTCACGGGCCATCAGGTCTATTGGTGATTCCTGCTTCGTCGGGCCTGCAACGCATGTCTGACCTCTCCAATGTCGAGCAGGCGGCCATTGTGCATGCTTTTAGCGAAATCAATCATGATCTGGATGTCATGATCGTTGATACCGCAGCGGGTATTTCGCCCAGCGTGGTTAATTTTGCCCGCGCTTGCCAGGAGATTATTATTGTTGTCTGTGACGAGCCGACTTCGCTCACGGATGCTTATGCGTTTATTAAGTTACTGAACAGAGATTACGGACTTAACCGTTTTCATGTGCTGACCAATATGGTCCAGTCTGTTCAGCAAGGCCAGTTGCTTTTTCAAAAGTTAACCCGGGTGACCGATAGGTATCTGGATGTTTCACTGGATTTTGTAGGGGCAATTCCGTTCGATGAATGTTTGCGTAAAGCGGTGCAAAAGCAAAATCCCGTGATTGCTTCCTATCCCGGGAGCAAGGCGTCACTGGCAATTAAAGCAGCCGCACAGCAAATCAACCGTTGGCCGATCAAAAATCAAGCGGGCGGATACCTGGAGTTTTTTGTTGAGCGGATGATTCAATACGGCACTCAGGAGCATGTTGCATGAAAGGAGCGGCGATGTATGCCTCTGTGCAGACCGGGTCTAAAGAAGACCTTGTGGCACAGTATGCCCCTTTGGTTAAGCGCATCGCCTATCATTTGATTTGTAAATTACCTGACACGATTATGGTCGATGATTTGATTCAGTCGGGTATGTTGGGCTTATTGGAAGCCGTAAAAAACTTTGATGCGTCACAGGGTGCAAGTTTTGAAACTTATGCCGGCATTCGTATTCGCGGGTCGATGCTGGATGATGTCAGGCGTTCCGATTGGACGCCACGTTCAGTGCATAGAAAAGCACGTATGGTTGCCGATGCTATCCGGCAGATCGAAAACAATACCGGTTGTGATGCCAGAGATTCCGATGTTGCCAAATTCTTAGGCATCAGCATGGATGAATACGGTCAAATTCTTCAGGATACGCTTTGCTGTAGAGAATTGAGCGTAGAGAAATTAGCGGAAGAAGGTGATCATGCTTTTGATGAGTGTATCGAAGAAGAAAGTGATCCATTTGGGCAAATTAGCCATGAATCATTCAATGCTGCGCTGAAAGAAGCCATTATGCAATTGCCCGAACGCGAAAGACTGGTCATTTCACTGTATTATAACGATGAGCTGAACTTGCGAGAGATTGGCAAAGTGCTTGAGGTCAGTGAGTCGCGGGTCAGTCAGATTTTAAGCAAAGCGATGCTGCGATTGCGTGCCAGACTGGTCGACTGGCACGAAACAGGAATTGAAAATACTTAGGTGCTTGAGATTTATAGCTCTGAGTTCAGTTTGCTTATCTTCAGTCGCGCAAACACTGACATAGCCTGCTATGCTCCTTGACCAGGGGCAAAGCCCAGCTTAAGTTGCGAAGGTTGTTTCTTCCTGCTACTTAATGAACAGAGCTGAGGGCAGTATCACACGTTTAATAACTGAGTTGAGTTAATAGGGATTCACTGAGAATGACAAAATACAACAGATTGGAGATTATCCTTGGATAAGAACATGAAAATTCTGGTTGTTGATGATTTTTCAACAATGAGGCGAATAGTGAAAAATTTGCTCCGGGATCTGGGTTTTACCAATACTTTGGAAGCGGATGACGGCAAGACTGCACTGCCTAAATTGAAGGCGGGTGGAATCGATTTTCTGATTACGGATTGGAATATGCCCGGTATGACCGGCCTGGATTTATTAAAGGCTGTCCGTGCGGATCCGGAGCTGGCCAAGTTGCCGGTATTAATGGTGACTGCAGAAGCCAAGCGAGAGCAAATTATTATGGCAGCGCAGGCCGGGGTCAATGGCTACATCATCAAACCTTTTACGGCGGCTACACTTAAAGAAAAGATCGAGAAGATCTTTGAACGTATAGACGGCTAGCTGAAGAAGGATTGCCATGACCGAAATTGATCGCCTTAGCCTAGCTAAAAATTTGCTGGAAGCGTTGGAGAATGGAGACGAAGCTTCAGCCAATAAATATATGGATGAAATTGCCGGTATACGTGAGACCCAGCTTTATCAGGAAGTTGGAAAGTTAACGCGGCAACTTCATGATTCGATGACTTCTTTTGCGTTGGAATCCAAAATTACCGCTTTTGCACAAAATGATATTCCTGATGCAAAAGAGCGCTTGCACTATGTCATTACAATGACCGAGCAAGCTGCGAATAAGACGTTGAATGCGGTAGAAGATTTATATCCTGTGGCTTCCGAGCTGAATCAGCAAGTGCAAAAGCTGTCTGCTAACTGGGACCGGTTTTTGATCAGGCAAATGCCTTTTCAGGAGTTTAAGGACATGAGCCAGGAAATAACGGAATATTTTAAAGTTTCCGTTCAATCGCTTGAGAATATACAAAATGGATTGAATGAGATCCTGATGGCTCAGAGTTTCCAAGACATCACCGGCCAGATTATTCGTCGGGTCATTACCATGGTCGAGGAGCTGGAATCCGGCATGCTCGCTTTAATTAAGCTGTCGGGGCACGGTAGGCCACCGGAAAAAAACACAGGCAGCAGCGAGCCTGAGTTGCCGGGGCCTGTTGTTCCGGGTTTGGATGATAGTGAAGGTGCAGTCGTCGCCAGCAGTCAGGATGATGTGGATGATCTGTTATCAAGTTTGGGATTTTGAGGAAACCATATGGCAATTGACCTGGACGACGAAATACTTCAGGACTTTCTGGTCGAGGCAGGCGAAATTCTTGATCTGTTGGGAGAGCAGTTGGTTCAGCTTGAGCAAATGCCCGAAGATTATGATTTGCTCAATGCCATATTTCGCGGATTCCATACCGTTAAAGGTGGTGCCGGTTTTTTGGCGATTGATGCCTTAGTGGAAATTTGTCATAAAGCGGAGGATGTTTTTAATATTCTGCGGCAGGGCGACAGACGCGTCTCTGCTGAACTCATGGATGTTGTATTACAGGTTCTGGATGTTGTAAACAACATGTTCAATCAAGTCAGAGGCGGGATATTACCCGAATCTGCCGATCCTGAATTATTGGCTAATCTGCAAACTTTTGCTGTGCCGGCTTCAGACGATGTGGTCGTGCCCAGCCAAGAAACAATGCCTGAAGAGCCTTTAGATGAGAGCGAAGCTGTTGAAGCTCAGTTTGAATCTATGCTGGATAGGGCTTCAGAATCAAAGGCTGGGGGCGACTCGGCCTCGGTTTCCGATGAGATTACCGAAGAAGAATTTGAAGCGTTGCTGGATGCCTTGCAAGGTAAAGGGGACGTTTCTGCCACAACTGCAAGCCAGGTAAAAGAAACTTCCGGTCAAGCGCAATCTGTTGAATCAGATGAAATGACCGAAGAAGAGTTTGACCGTTTAATGGATGAATTACACGGTAAAGGTAAATTTAAGGTTGCCGAAATTGCTCAAACATCCACCTCTACGGCGCCTGTAGCCCCGGATGAAATCAGTGATGACGAATTTGAAAAAGTCATGGACGAAATTCATGGAAAAGGTAAATTTGATGCCTCCAAATTGAGCATTGTCGAGCCTCAATCCAAAAAAGAGTCCATTCCACAAAATAAATCAATGGCAGTACCTGCCGCCGCTCCGCAACCGGCTCCAAGGCCCACTGTCGAGGCCCATTCAGCCGCCAATGCCGCGGTGCCGTCAAGTTCCCCCGCCGGTTCAGATAACAAGGCGCAAAAAGCCGGAACGCCCCAAGTGGAAACGTCGGTAAGGGTCGATACTCAGGTGCTTGATGAGATTATGAACATGGTAGGTGAATTGGTTTTGGTCAGGAACCGTTTACAGACGCTGAAACTGGCTAGTGAACGTGATGATCAAATGGCCCAGGCTATAGCAAATCTGGCCATTGTTACCTCTGATTTACAACTGGCTGTGATGAAAACAAGGATGCAGCCGATTAAAAAAGTTTTTGGCCGTTTTCCCCGTGTTGTAAGGGATCTGGCCCGCAGCCTAAAAAAAGAAATAAGACTGGAGTTGATCGGGGAAGAGACCGATCTGGATAAAAATCTGGTTGAAGCGCTGGCTGACCCTCTGGTCCATTTAGTTAGAAATGCTGTGGATCATGGTATCGAACTGCCTGACGAACGGGAAAAAGCGGGCAAGCCGAAAGAAGGCATTGTCGTGCTTACGGCGTCTCAACAAGGCGACCATATCCAGTTGTCGATAAGAGACGACGGCAAAGGAATGAATGCTGACGTGTTACGTGCAAAAGTCGTCGAAAAAGGCTTGATGGATCCCGATACTGCCGCCCGGCTTGATAATAGAGAATGTTTTAATCTGATTTTTATGCCGGGCTTCTCGACTAAAACTGAAATTTCTGATGTTTCAGGGCGAGGTGTCGGCATGGATGTCGTCAAAACGCGAATATCTCAAATGAATGGAACCGTAGAGGTTGATTCGACAGAGGGCTACGGAAGTACGATTACCATCAAAGTCCCGTTAACCTTGGCCATAATGCCCACGTTAATGGTTAGGCTTTTTGATCAGGCTTTCGCTTTACCGTTGGCCAGCGTGATTGAAATACTTGATCTGGATTTACGCAATACCAACGTTGTCGATGGACAACTTGTGATTATGGTCAGAAATAAGGCATTGCCTTTATTTTATTTGGGCGAATGGCTGATAAGAAATCCCCATTACGAAGTTCAAAAACGTGTAGCGGCTCATGTTGTTGTCGTGAATGCGGGAGGACGGCAAGTGGGTTTTGTCGTAGATCAATTAATAGGACAGGAAGAAGTGGTTATCAAAGCTCTGGGTGCCAAATTACAGGGATTGGATGGTCTTTCAGGAGCAACGATCACCGGTGATGGCCGTATCGCATTGATTCTCGATGTTCCTGGTCTGATGAAAAAATATGCCAGTTAACACTGGATAGGTTATGACCATTAAAGTGTTGGTGGTGGATGATTCAAGTTTCATTCGTAAACGGATAAAGGAAATACTGGAGTTTTCAGCTGAATCGGAAGGCCCCGGCGATCTTGAAGTCATAGGGTTTGCTGCCAACGGATTAGAAGCCATTCAAAAAACCGTTCAGCTGAAGCCCGATGTCATTACCATGGATATTCAAATGCCGGTTATGGATGGTATCACTGCTGTAAAGCGCATTATGGAGGAATGTCCTGTGCCGATATTAATGTTTTCGGCAATGACCCGTGTTGGTGCTCAGGCTACATTTGACGCTTTGCAAGCAGGGGCTATTGATTTTCTGCCCAAACAATTGACGGAGATTGACGCTGATCCGGAAGTGGCTCGGCAAGTGTTAAGGCGTAGGGTGAGAATAGTCGCTTCGCAAGCAAAAAAAGTGGCTTCTCACACATGCCAGCCATCCAGTCTGAAGCAGAGTCGTCCACAATCCAGCGCCGGTTTTCAAAAAAAAGCATTTATGCCTCGCTTGATCGTACTGGCTGCCTCCACCGGCGGTCCTTCGGCGGTTCAGCAAATAATCAAGGCACTGCCAAAATCATTTACGATTCCATTGATCATCGTTCAGCACATGCCTCAAAATTTTACTCATAGCTATGCGGAAAGGTTGGATCAACTGAGCCAGGTTCGTGTAAGGGAAGCAGTCAACGGAGACAGTTTGGACGAACCGCTAATTCTGGTGGCTCCCGGAGGAATGCAGTTGGAAATAGAAAGCAGGGGACGGGGTAAAATGATCAGATTAAGAGAAAAACTACAGCATGAATTATTCAGTCCCTGTGCAGACATTACCTTGGCCTCAGTGGCAACTCATTATCCGGGAAATGCGCTGGCAGTCATCATGACAGGGATGGGTTCAGATGGCAAGGAAGGGGCTGGCCAATTAAAAAAGACAGGGGCTCAAGTGTGGGCGCAGGATCAGGCCAGCTGCACGATTTATGGGATGCCAAAAGCAATCATAGACGCGGGTCTGGCAGATGCTGTTTTTAATCTGGAAGAGATGAGCGAGGCTTTTGCCCGTTTAAGCTAATGGACTTTTTAAGTGTCGTCGGAATTATCATTGGGTTTTCAGCCATTGTCGGTGGAAATTTGCTTGAAGGTGGGCAATTCGCTGCTCTCGTCAATGGCCCGGCGTTTTTGATTGTTTTAGGCGGCACGCTAGGGGCTACTCTTCTGCAATTTCCAACGGCCATTTTTATGCGCAGCCTTAAAATCAGTTTGTGGATTTTTAAACCCCAGACCTTGATGCTCAGAAAGCAAATTGAAAAAATTGTCGATTGGAGCGCCATGGCGAGAAAAGAAGGATTGCTGGGTCTGGAAGCATTGATTGACTTGGAAAAAGACGATTTTGCAGTCAAGGGGTTAAATCTTTTGGTGGACGGCAGCGAACCTGATGTTATTCGGGATTGCCTTGAGCTTGATATTGGTGCAAGGGAATTTAAAGATTTGCAGGCCGCGCGCTTGTTTGAGGCTATGGGGGGATACTCGCCAACGCTAGGAATAATCGGTGCTGTGATCGGTTTGATCCATGTCATGAAAAATCTGACAGATCCTGCATTGCTGGGCTCCGGTATCGCTACAGCATTTGTAGCCACTATTTATGGAGTGGGCTTTGCCAACCTGTTTTTTCTACCTATCGCCAACAAGTTAAAAATGCAGGTTTTTGCTTTGTCTCAATATCGGGAAATGGTCATGGAGGGCATAGTAGCGATTGCCGAGGGAGAAAACCCAAGAAATATCGAGTTAAAACTATCCGGTTATCTGGATGAAAAATTGAAGGCTAAAAAAAGAGGCCGATAATGCGACGAAAAAGAAAAGAGCTGCTAGAGACTGATAACCATGACCGCTGGCTGGTTTCCTATGCGGATTTTATCACTTTGTTGTTTGCTTTTTTTGTGGTCATGTATTCGATTTCATCCGTCAATGAAGGCAAGTACAAAACGCTTTCAGATTCGCTGGAGGGGGCTTTTTCAAATAAGAGTTCTGATCAAAACATAGCGCAATATGAAGGTACTCCCTATAAAGTCATACAGCCCATTCAGGTGGGCGATACGCCTATGGCCATTCAACCGATTGAGCTGGATCGGCCTACATTGGAAGAAGTCGAGAAAAAACATGAATTGAGTGAAGAGATTTTAAAGGAAAGGCGAAATTTGATAGAGGCAGCCGAGCAGTTTAAAGAAGTGCTTGCGCCATTTATTGAAGAGGATCTTGTCAATGTCAAGAAAAATGATTTCTGGATTGAGCTGGAGATGAACAGCGAGTTGTTATTTGCCAGCGGAGAAGCGGCATTATCGCCCAAAGCTATCCCCATTCTTCAGAAAGTTTCTGAAATTGTCAGGCTGATGCCCAATTCCATCAATGTCGAAGGCCATACCGATAACCGCCCCATCAATACACTTCAGTTTCCGTCCAATTGGGAGTTGTCTTCAGCCAGGGCTTCCAGCGTGGTTAGAGAGTTTGAACGGGAAGGTATCAATTCAGACCGTTTATCGGCCATTGGTTATGGAGAATTTCATCCTATTGCCGATAACACAATTGATGAAGGACGATTTCAAAATAGACGTGTTTCTATCGTGCTCATGTCGCATGCCTTCGCACGTTATGGGGCGAATGATCAGGAACGTGCCAGGTTGTTGAATATTACACAACCTGAAACAACAGAAGGCGAAGAGCCTCAGAACACTCAAAAAAACCGGTGAATACGCTATGAAAGTTTGGGCAGTATCCAATCAAAAAGGTGGGGTTGGCAAAACAACCACGGTCATATCGCTAGGCGGCTTATTGTTCTCTTGGGGGTTTCGGACCTTGTTAGTGGATCTGGATCCGCATGGGGCATTAACCAGTTACTTCAAGATGAATCCCGACGACATTAAAGGTAGCGTTTACAATCTTTTTCAAGACGCCAGTCAAAAGAAGAGAAATATTGGCCCTGCGCCTTATATCGTTAAGACCGATTTTGACGGACTCAGTGTGCTGCCTGCCGCGACTGCCATTGCCACTCTGGATAGGCAGGTCGCCGGCATGGGCGGAATGGGACTGGTCATCAGCGGCGCTTTGAATAAGGTTCAGGACGATTACGATTATGTGCTGATCGACAGTCCACCTATGCTGGGCGTGCTGATGATTAATGCCCTGGCGGCCTGCGAACAATTGATTATCCCGGTATTGGCCGAGTTTTTGGCGCTCAAGGGTCTGGAAAGAATGATGCATACCTTGGGTATGGTTTATCACGCAAAATCGACGCCGCCGCATTACACCATCGTGCCAACCATGTTTGACAGACGAACACGGGCCGCGATTGACAGCCTGCATGTTTTGCAGGAGAAATATCCTCAGTTTTTGTGGAATTCGGTGATACCGGTAGACACCAAGCTGAGAGAAGCCAGTAAAACCGGTCAGCCTATTTCATTATATATGCCGGAAGCCAAATCAGTCGCTGCCTATTCACAGTTGTTGGATCAGCTGTTGCTGTTTAATCATGCTGACGCGCATAAATCGGCAGTTGTGTGATGACTGACCAAAAAAGTAATGGGGAGATTATTCATCAGGATTTAGCCCTTGATCTTTATTTGAAGACATTACTGGATGACCAGCCCTTCGACTCATCCGATGCAGAGGAAATAGACGAAGCGGACACAAAAGCACCTCCGGTGCCGGAAAAAATCATCTCAAAGCCAGCGCTTGACTTAACGGCTGACAGACCGCTGATAAAAGAAATACAAAATCCCACTTCCTTGATAAAGGAAGAATCGAACACCGTAACGAAATCGCCAAGTTTAAAGGCGCGAGTCGATTTTGAAGATGCCATACAGGCATCCTTGAACGATGTATCCAGGTTACTGGAAGCAACTGAGCTCGACATCAAACCGGTCAATCAGCTCGTCATTGTGCCTCAGGCCGAGAAAAAAGTGGCGGCCAAGCAACCTGAGCCGAAAGTCGTCCGGCCCTTGGCTGTAATGCCCGACTGGACTCGATATGAATTTCAGGCGTTGTTTTTTAAAGTGGATCAATTGGTTTTGGCAACCCCTTTAACAGAGCTTTCCCGGACATTAAAATTTGATGGTGAAACGCGTTCGGTACCCGGTCAACCCTCCTGGTTTATAGGTTTGTTGCAGGAACATGAAAAGAATGTCGGGGTCCTGGATACCGGACAGCTGATATTTGGAAAGGTGATCGGTCAGCAAAGAAATCTGCTGGAACAGCCTTTTAAAAGTTTATTGATTACCCAGGATGGCAATTGGGCGTTGGCGTGCGACGAATTGCTGAATATCGGCAAGTTGCTACCGGAGCAGGTGCGCTGGCGTACGTATAGAAAACAAAGACCCTGGTTAATCGGAACAGTCATCGATGGTTTGGCTGCGGTTGTCGATGTCAATTTACTGACATCGCGAAGGTTAAGCAGCTAACTGAATAAACCATTGGCAAACCGCATTTTAATACGTTGTTGCTGAGGTCAGGGACTGATTTGCAGCATTTAATAAATTTTATCGAGAGGGAGTAATTAGGAATGAAGTTGTCCGAAGAGAAACAAAATAATCCAATCATGCAATGGGTCACTTTTCGTTTAGGAGACGAAAAATACGGCATTAATGTCATGCAAGTACAGGAAGTATTGCGCGTTGCAGAAATTGCTCCCGTGCCTGGTGCGCCATCGTATGTATTGGGAATTATTAATTTACGTGGCAATGTGGTCACTGTTATTGACACGCGTAACCGTTTCGGGCTCTATACGAAAGAAACGGATGATAATTCCCGAATTGTCATCATTGAGACTGAAGCCCATATCATTGGTATTCTTGTCGACAGTGTTGCAGAAGTTGTTGAATTGAGGGCCTCCGATATTGAGACGGCTCCCAACGTAGGTAACGAAGATACGTCACGCTACATTCAAGGTGTGACAAGCCGTGAAAATGAACTTCTGATTTTGGTTGATCTGAACCGGTTTTTGAGTGACGAGGAAAAAGCCGAATTGGATTTGTTTTAGCCTTTGTTGCTTCCGTGTTAGGAGGCAATGAAAGGGTAAACGCATTAAAATAATTAATATATCAATATGTTATCCTTTTGCTTAGAAAGCAAAATCAATTTGGTTTAACTTATGGTGTCCCTCCCTGGTTCCCGTTTGGCCGCGCCGAGCACTGGCGATTTTGCCGAGAATAGCCCGTTAGGGGAGCGGCAGGGATGCCGCTCGTTTTCGAAGGGCTAGGGATAGCGCTTCCGAAAACCCTTGGCAAAATCGTCAGCGCGCAGGACGCAGCGGCCTCCGGGTGTCTTTTCTTTTGGATACTTTTCTTTGGACAAGCAAAGAAAAGTATCGCGGTTGTCGGTCCGCGAACCGACTCCACATAAGCGTCGCGATAGCGACACATAGCCTTTTTTAGGTTTAAAATAAATCGAGTCTTATAGTTAATCCGGAAAAAGGAATATTTTAACTATTTGATTTTCTATAGTGTTTTAATGCGTTTGCCCTGGAGGCAATGACGATTGAGGGCCATACGATGGAAATTCAGCCTATAATTCCTGCTTATCCTGTCATTAGGCCTGCGAGAGTCGAAAAAGACGAAGAGCGTAACAAAAAAAATCCACCGCATTCGCAAAATCCGGATAACGAGGAGGATTCCAGCGGGGATAATGAACCTTTGCAGCATATTGATGAAGTGGTTTAATGAATGATGTAATTCTGGTCGGCATAGCGTTGTTAGTGCTGAATGGACTTTTCCTAACCTGGCTTTTAGCGAGCCATCATAAGCTTAAAAAAAAGCTTCTGGTCTTGCAGGATATCGTCAACACCCTTAACCGGGATATGGTGGGACTGTGCACTGCATCCGTAAGCGTTGATCAACGATTGAATGATGCCGATGATGCTCTGGCCGAGCTATTTGAAAAGCTGGCCGAGGTCGAACAGCTATCTCAAGCTTCACAACCTTATTACGGCGCTATTCAACAAGCGCATAACGGTGCCAGCGCAGAAGATCTGATGCAGCAGTTTAATATGAGCCGGGACGAAGCGGTGTTATTGATACGGCTGCACAGAAATCGATCGTCATAAAACAGTTTTTAGTTTATAGCTCATGCCTCCTTGTCGAGAAAATCATTTTTATCAGGAACATGCCCGATTAATCAGTCGTAGTTTTGAAAAGCTGCTTAACAAACCCTTGCTACCTGAAAACACTGATAAAAGTGAAATCGGAGAGGCGCTTTATTTTGCGCCGTTTGCGGTGGTTTCCCATGATACGAAGGCCGATCCCGTATTTAATTATGCGAATGCCAAAGCCCTAGCATTGTTTGAAATGAGCTGGGAAGAATTTATCAGCACGCCGTCCCGGCTTTCCGCTGAGCCGGTCAATCAGGATGAACGTAACCGCCTGTTGGCGTTGGTCAGTAGCCAAGGTTACATCAATGATTATCAGGGCGCCCGCATTTCCAAACACGGCAGACGCTTTATGATCAAAAATGCAGTGGTGTGGAATCTTTCGGATGATGACGGAATTTATCGAGGCCAGGCCGCGTTTTTCGACGAATGGTTGATGCTATAGTGCATCGGAAGTAAGAAATCGTACGAAATTACATCAGGGGGCAATAAACCGAAGAAGACCGATTTCGGCGCGGATGAACCTAGCACAGATTGTCGTCTGCGAGGTATGTAGAATGCAATTTTCAGCATATTGTTCACGCTCCATAGTTCAATAATGATAACGGCATTGAGCAATAATGATGGCTTCGTCGAGGGTTCTGTAAACGATCCGATGCTCGCGGTCGATACGGCGCGACCAATAGCCTGTCCAGTTATGCCGCAATGGTTCGGGATCGCCTAAGCCTGAAAAAGGATGCCGTTGAATGTCCGTAATAAGGAGATTGATGCGTTTTAACACTTTTTTATCGGTTGCTTGCCAATAAAGGTAATCTTCCCATGCCGTCTCTGCCCACGACAAAATCATTCTTCTAAAACAAGGCGTTGAACGGTTTTGCCGGCTTCAATCTCAGCGATTGCCTGATTCAGGCGGGCGGCATTTTTCGGGCTTGCCATAAGATAAGCGGTTTCTTCGTAAGATTTAAAATCTTCTAAAGAAATAATTACGGCAGGTTTACCATTTTGGCGGGTAATGATTATAGGCACATGGTCGTCATTGACCTTGTCTAATGTGCTAGCCAGATTGCTGCGGAAATTTGAATAACTAATGGTATCCATTATTAAACTCTCAAAATATTTAAGTACGTATTATTGTACTTAAAAATGCAGGGTGTGCAAATTTATTACAGAGTTTGCTGCCGATAAAGCGTATTTTGTAGGGGAGAGCTTTGCCCGCTATTGAAGCACCTTATGAGGCCCGCTCTAAAATATTTGCCTATCGATTCATTACAATGTCTATTTCGTTATTTTTGCCCGACTTTTGTATGCAGCTTCATCATCGCCTGCTCGGTTTGTCCTTGCAACAACTGATTTAAAAGCAGTGCGCTTTCATCAATCGTTTGGGTGATGAGTTGCCATTCGCTTTTGGACGGAGCATGCAGGACGAAATTGATGACCGCATTTCTGTCGCCCGGATGACCTATTCCCAACCTCAATCGCCAGAAATCAGTGGTACCCAGCTGAGCTGCGATGTCTTTCAAACCATTGTGTCCACCATGCCCCCCGCCTTTTTTAAGCTTACAAGTACCGGGCGGCAAGTCCAGTTCGTCATGAATCACCAGTATTTGTTCAGCTGGAATTTTGTAAAATTTCGCTAAAGCACTGACTGAGCGGCCACTCAAATTCATGAAGGTTGCTGGCTTGAGCAGCCAGGCTTCCTGGTTGTTTTCGGTGAGTTTTCCGGCTGTGCCAAAAAATTTGGCTTCATTGTTCATCCGGGTTCCGGTCGACTGAGCAATCTGGTCAATCCACCAAAAACCGGCATTGTGCCGGGTGTCTTCATATTGTGAGCCGGGATTGCCCAGCCCAACAAAAAGTTTAATGCCTGTCATTGTTATCAGATTAACGGGAGCGGTTGCTAAGAGGGGTGGTGTGTAAAGTTCCCTTATTCAAATTGAATCCGGATTGCCCTTGGGTGGACTGGGTGGGAATAGTTTTTCAAGTCTTTTTTCAAACTCTTGCATTTGTTTTTCCAGTTCACTGCCAAACGATTCGATTTCTTTCTCGAATAGCGGCATTTGTTCCTCTAATTGTTTATTCAGATTTTCGCCGATATCTTTCAGGCCTTTGAATAAGTGGCCCAAGGCATAGCCTGGAATGGCGCTAACTGTTTGCCGGAAATCGACTTTCCATGTTTCGCCTTCTTTTTGTAACTCGGTATAAAAAGTTTGCCGTAAGTGGTCTGCATCTCTAGAGACAATGAACGTTTCAACCGATGCGTGCTGGTTTTCAATAACAATTCGACCCGTTTTAACTGAAGCATTTTCAGGCAATTCATGGGCATCAGCGGAAACGAGAGCCTGGCTATCGGTGGTAACAAACTGTATCGCTGTTTCCACGTCCTTTTCCGTCATTGCCTGCCAGAATGCCGCCGTGACTTGCTCCGGCGTTTTGGGTGTTTCGCATGCCGAAAGCAGAAACATCCAAACAATAAAAAGCCCGGTTTTGGCCGGGCTTTTTACTAAATCAAATAACGCTTTATTCATCGCCGCCGAATACGCCCAGTATCTGCAACAAGCTCAAGAACAAGTTGTAGATGGATACGTACAGTGAAACAGTTGCCATGATGTAATTGTCTTCTCCGCCATTAACCAGTGCACTGGTTTGAAACAGAATCATGCCTGACATCAACAGAATAAACATTGCTGATACAGCCAGTGACAACGCAGGCATGGAAAATACCACGGCGCCGATACCTGCCAGAAAAGCGACCAGTATGCCAACCATCAGAAATCCGCCCATGAAGCTGAAATCTTTACGGGTGGTCAGAGCATAACCTGATAAGCCTAAGAAGATGACACCCGTACCGCCCAGCGCTGTCATGATTAATTCATGACCATTGCTGAAAGCTTTAATGTACATGGTCAAAATGGGACCCAGGGTCAAGCCCATAAAGCCGGTTAACGCAAAAACGCACACCAGGCCCAGAGCGCTGTTACGAAATTTAGTCGTTAAGAATAACAGTCCAAAGTAGCCTATCAACGTCACGATCATGCCGGGATGGGGTAAATTGAACGCCATGGATGCACCGGCTGTCATGGCGCTGAATAACAACGTCATGGACAACAACATATAGGTATTTCTCAGTAATTTGTTCGTCGCCAGAATACTCGATTCCGGACGTGATACAGCGGTATTTAAACGCATAGTGATCAACTCCTGTTGAAAGTTAAAAAATACAAATCGTAGACAATGCAATGGTACAAGAGTTTCATTTCATTTGTAAGCCTTCACCCGAAATCTGCGGAGTAATCAATTAAATTCCATTTGGTAGGGAGTCTGTGCAATGCCTGTTTCGCGTTCAAGACGTATAAAAGTACAATAACGTCATTAGAAACTATTGATGAGTGATATGACAACAACGCCCTCTATGACGCCTTATCAACTTGTTGGCGGCGAGCAAGGTGTCCACAGCCTGGTTGACCGGTTTTATTTCTTTATGGATACCCTGCCTGAAGCGCGCGGTATTCGGCTTATTCATCAGAAAAGCTTGACAGGCGCGCGGGACAAATTGTTCCAGTTTCTATCCGGATGGCTGGGTGGACCGGATTTGTTTGTCGAGCAATACGGCCATCCCCGGCTCAGAATGCGGCACTTTACATTCCCAATTGGCACAAGTGAACGTGATCAATGGATGTTTTGTATGAATAAAGCATTAAACGAATTGCCGCTCGATCCGGAATTCCGGCAAAATCTGAGTCAGGCTTTACAAGATTTGGCGACGCATATGATTAACAAGGACGATTAAGCAGGGTGCGCAATAGCAGAACTTGCCTTCGCAAAGCCCGACACTTCAATAGAGACGCCAACCAAGAGAGTCCAAACCATTATTACTTTACCGTTTTCCTATCAGATTCTTCGCAGCAAACGGGCTAGACTTGTGCGCTTGCGCGTGACTTCGCAACAGGTTGAAATTATTGCCCCGCACGGCGTTTCGGAACATAGTCTTCATCGTTTCGTCTCGGATAAGCAGGACTGGGTGTTGAGCACTCAACTGCGCCTTAAAAACCGGCGGGAAAATCTCCGGAGTCTGGCGCCTGACTCCTATACGCATGGCGCTTTATTGCCTTACCGGGCCCGAAGCTATCCGCTGGTTATTGTTCCTGTTAAGCGCAAAAAAATAACACTGGAGTTCAGCGATCATTTTATTGCCTCAGTTCCGCATACCTTATTGGAAGACGAACTGCATGAAGCCATGCGCTCGGCCTTTATGCGCTGGCTAAAGCTTGAAGCCAAACGCGCGGTGGAACAGTGTGTGGCCAAACATGCGGCAAGGTATGGGCTTTATCCCAGGAGTATCAAAATTAAAACTCAAAAAAGCCGCTGGGGAAGCTGCGGTGTTTATAACGATATCAATTTGAATTGGCTGCTGATCCTGGCGCCTCCCGAGGTATTGGAATATGTTGTCGTGCACGAATTGTGTCACATTAAACACCGTAACCATTCCAGTCATTTTTGGCAGCTGGTTGCTGAACATATGCCTGAATACAAGACCTTACGGCAGTGGCTTAAGGTCAACGGCGGCCATTTACTGATGGGGCTTTAGTGAAGTGGATTAAACACGCCGTTCTGTATGGCATCGTCATTATCGTGCTGTTTTCAGGTCAATTTCTGTTCAATCGTGGTCTGGTCTCAGGCGTGCCGCCGCAGTTGCCAGAGCAGACAATTGCTGGTCTGCCCACAGAATCCGTTATGCCCAAGGAAGGCGGCATTATCTATTTTTGGGCAGACTGGTGCGGCTTGTGCAGCATGATGCAAAGTTCAATGACAAAGGTTTTACAAGATACACCCGGAATTACTGTGGCACTTAACTCAGGCCCCACCGAACAGGTCAATCGCTATCTGGCAAGCCGGAATCTGAATTGGCCCACGGTGAACGATGCCGATGGTTCTATCGCAAAGCGTTACGGTATAAAAGGTGTTCCAGCGATATTCTTTCTTAATAAAAACGGGCATATCGTTTTTTCATCAATAGGTTACAGTACGGAGTTCGGTCTAAGATTCAGGGTGTGGCTGGCGTCTTATTTTAACTAAACAGGCAAACTCAGCCGACTAAGTCAGGCTAATGGGTGACCCTCTGCTAGATATTTGGCCTTTATGCGCCATTGGCGTATGATTCGAGAATGCTGACGATCATTGAATCTCCATTGTTTACAAAACATTGGCCAGACTACTGGTCAGAAGAAGAGCGCGCAGAATTTGCCTCTTTTCTTGCAGCAAATCCAGAAGCCGGAGACGGCATTCCTGGTTCTGGCGGTTGCCGAAAAATTCGCTGGACACGTTATGGTGCTGGTAAGCGTGGAGGTGTAAGAGTTATCTATACTGCTCGCCTCAAAAGTGGAGCATTGGTCTTGCTGGTTATATATACCAAGAGTGCCCAAGAAAATATTCCAGCACACATTCTTAAACAAATTGCGGAGGAAATGGGTCATGCCTCGTAACGAAATAGAACTGTTAGAGCGCGATGCCAAGCGAAACATTGGCGAAGAGTTACTCGAAGCAATTCGAGATATTAAGTCAGGCCATCATGGCGCAACATACGCGGTTGAGCCTAACGAAATAGTTGCCACTCGGCTAAAATGTGGTTTATCTCAAACTCAGTTTGCAAAGGCATTGCATATTTCATCTCGTACATTGCAACAGTGGGAACAAGGACGGCGTCATCCATCAGGTGCTGCTGAAGCATTGCTAAAAATTGTTGCGAAGCATCCAGAAGTATTGCATGAAATTTTGGCTTCAGGCGCTTAACTAAACCATCATTCCCCAATCCATGTTGATTGGGATCAGAGTAAAAATTAATTCCTAACTAAAAATTAGGGTCAAGTCTTGCAATCAATCATTTCGTTCGCTTATTTATCGTTGACCGCTCTACTGACTGTCGAATAATGTTCGTCGAAAGCGCTTACAATTTGTTGCAGGGTTTAATGACTACTTTTTAACCGTTTACCAAACGAGCGGTAAACCAATGTCAGTGCTTACCAACCAATCTTGATACCGAAAAGTCGCTTCCAATCGATTCGAGCCAAACCAAGCCAGCTTAACAACCGGTCAACGTGCAAGCATCTTATCGGCAACGCTTGATTGATCGTCGTTTGGTAATTGCTCCAAGCTCACCCCGCTGGATCTTTGGTCATCTGTGCTCTAACCGGATTCAACGCCACTAGCGAGAAAGCTCAAGCAAATAATTGTCCTTTCCACCAAAATGGCTTTATACCGACCTTGAAATATATGGCCGACTCTCATGTCACCGATTGAATGTTTGCGTGTAAACCCCATTCAATTGCCGCTTTTACAATAATTGCAAGAGGTGCCCCGTTACTTTCCTGGGCAGGTTTACGGACTATCGGCTTGGTTGAAAGAGAACACGAAGAAGCCGGTATACAGTTTAAGGAAAAGCGCTTTTTCATCAACTCTATTCCACCTGTTGCTAAAACATTTGCCTATGCAGCGCGAGGACACTGGGGGATTGAGAATATCCTGCATTGGCGAATGGATGTCGTACTTCGAGAAGATGCCAGCCGGATTCGCAAGGGAAACGCTCTAAGTATTACCTGATTACGTATAAGCTTCAGCCAAAACTGAAATAGTATGATCCTATGAGTTCTAAAGGTGGCGTCGCTCTGGCATACCCTCTGGGGCACAAGTGGATTGCCGGGGTTCAAATTGCATGGATGCGAGCAGGGAATCACCTCAATCACAAAAGGATCGGTACATCCGTGTACACTGGATACCGGCAATCCATGCCGGTATGACGGCTATTTGAAGGGCCATCCATTCCGCTGAAAGTCATACGTAATTAGGAAGTATTATGACAAGTATCCGGCATCTCGTTTTGAATCTGTTCCAAAAGGAGCCTTCAAAACTAAGCCTTACTAAAAATCGCAAAATGGCCGCTTGGGATAGCGACTTTCGTGGCAAGATGTTGTTTGTGAATAATTTTTAATGCGTTTGCCCTGGCATAGCTCTTGAGATGCCGTTTTTTGAAAGTGGATCAGTATATAATGATGCCGCCTTCATTTAATCCGGCTTCATAGAAACGCAGATATGACAGCGACACTCGCTCACTTGCTCAGTCAGGCCTCGGCTAAATACCAGAACAAAGCGGCCCTGGCCGCGAATTGGGGTCTGAGGGATGATCTTTGGAGTTACCGCAGGCTGGAAAATGCAGCCCACTCGGTTGCTGGGCAGTTGCTTGATATTTACGGATTGAGTCCCGGAGACGCCGTACTGATTTATGGCATTAACAGTCCCCAGCTTGTCGCCAGCTATTTTGGCTGTTTTATTTCCGGAATTGTTGTGGTGCCGCTGGATCAGCATTCAGCACGCGACTTTATTTTGCGCGTTGCAAAACTGACTCGTGCGGTAGCCCTGATATCAGATACTGATTTGCAAATTTCCGAATTACCCTTCATTGACATAAAAGCCTTGTTTGGCCGGGAAGCTATCTACCCTGCAGTAGTGCATGTTCCCAATCCCGATGACATTGCCGAAATTGTGTTCACTTCCGGAACCACCGGCAATCCTAAAGGCGTGGTTCTGACGCATCGCAATATCGTGACGAATGTACAAGCCATAGAAGCGGTCTATCCCAAACAGGATGGAACGCGATTTTTGTCGCTGCTGCCGCTATCGCACATGTTCGAGCAGACGGCCGGTTTATTTGCGCCATTAAGCTTAGGGGCGCTTATTTACTATCAAAACAGTATTCAGCCGGCCGCAATCATGAGGTATCTGGTTAAAAAGACTATCCATGGGCAGATTGTTGTTCCTCAATTACTTGAGATGCTTTTTCGAAATCTGGAGAGTCGTATACGGCTTAATCATGGCGAGATGAAGTGGCGGGTTGGGCGGGAATTTGTCCGGAATGTGCCTTTTCAGTGGCGAAGATGGCTTGCCCTGCAGGTATTTCCAGAATTGGCGGGTACGCCCCGGTTTTTTATATGCGGAGGCGCGGCTTTACCTTTGGCGCTGGAACTCAACTGGGAATCGCTGGGAATCCGGGTTATTCAAGGTTATGGCGCAACCGAATGCGCGCCCTGTATTTCAGTTAACCGCTATGATCATCGTATCAAAGGCTCTGTTGGCTGGCCGTTATCGTGTGTGCAGCTGGCGCTCTCAGAGCGAAACGAAATTTTCGTGCAAGGCAGTAATGTCAGTCCGGGTTATTGGCAAAACAGTGAAGCGACACATCACGCCTTCACGGAAAAGCATGAGTATAAAACCGGCGATTTGGGAGAAATAGGCGCTCAAGGGGAACTGTATATCAAGGGTCGCAGTACCGACATGATTGTTCTTGCCAACGGGATGAATGTCTTTCCGGAAGATATCGAGCAGCCATTGTCGACTCAGGAAGGCATAGCCGGCTGCATGGTTATGGCGCTGCCGGATAGCCGCGGCATTCCCTGTATTACTGCGATTTTGAGAGTGCAGAAACAGATAGATCCTGCGCAACAGGAAGCTGTTGCCGGCAACGCGGTGCGCCGTGCGAATCAGGTATTAACCATCCATCAGCGTATTGGCGATTTCCGTATATGGGAAGGAGATTTCCCGGGAACTTCGTTGATGAAAATTCAGCGATGGAAAGTAAGAGAAAAAATACTGGCTCAGCATCAGACCCCCCATACGGCGGCTCCTGAAGCGGCAATAAAAAATCAATCAATCTCGCTGGAACAATTGCTGGCTACATTAAGAAATGTTCCGGTTGAAACCATCAATGACCGTACTGATTTGGTGTTGGATTTGGGCTTCGACTCACTTTCCCGCGTCGAGCTTGCCGTTAAAATCGAACAGCAATTGGGCATCAGTTGTGATGATGCCGAGTTGATTGCTATTGATCAGGTAGGGGAGCTGAAAAACCTGATCAGCCGGAGTGAGCGCGCCCATAAGTTGGTCAATTATCCAACATGGCCGTTTTCGGACATCACCGCCAAAATTCGAAGCGTATTGCAAAAAACACTTATTTTTCCACTGCACGCCATGATCAGCACCTCGTTTGAAGTAACCGGCCTTGAAAACCTCCAAAATCTGCAGTTTCCGGTATTATTCATAGCAAACCATGCCAGCCATGTCGATACTGTTTCTATTTTAAGAGCAATGCCGGCGACGGTTCGTCGTCAAGTATGCGTAGCGGCTGCCGCCGATTATTTTTTTAAAAATAAACTCATTGCTAATTTATTGGCCTTGGCAATCAATGCTTTTCCTTTCAGCCGTGAGGGAACGCTTAGAAACAGCCTTGAATATTGCGGTGAAGTGATGGACAAGGGCTGGTCATTGCTTATTTATCCTGAGGGGACACGGTCTTCGACGGGGGAATTGCTAAAGTTTAAACCCGGAATCGGGTTTCTGGCGACAGGATTGGGGGTTCCGGTTATTCCGATTGCTGTTCGGGGTGGACAACAGATATTACCCAAGGGCGCAATGATGCCTAAACGAGGTTGTGTCAATGTCTGTTTTGGCGAAGCAATCAACATTCCGACCGCAATGGAAATCAGCGAGGCCACAGGTTTATTGCACCAAAAATTGTCCCAATTGCTCAATGAACACCTTTAAATGAGGCGATTATGAAAATTAACCCGGATAAAAGTAACGAGGATCGCCGTGATGTGCCTGCCCGAGAATTCAAAGGGTCTAAAGTATTAGCGCACAGGCTAGCCCAAACCAATATTTCCGCCAACATGATTTCGGTATTCGGCGTCATTGCAGCCATCTTGGCCTCGCTGGCATTTTTGGCAACGCCTGAAACAACCGAACTGACACGACGAATACTGTGGATTTCTGCCGGTTTATTTATAGGGCTTAGATTGTTATGCAATATGCTTGACGGCATGGTGGCCGTAGAATGGGGGAAAAGCTCACCGGTCGGCGCCTTGTATAACGAGATTCCGGACAGGTTATCTGATTTCATCATTCTGTTGGGAGCGGGATACAGTCTTGGAGGAAACGTCAATTTAGGATTTTTGGCAGCATTTACCGCAGTGTTTACCGCCTATGTCCGGGTTGCCGCCAAAAGTGTAGGTGCACCCAGTGATTTCGGAGGTCCTATGGCTAAGCCGCAACGTATGGCTATACTCATTTTATGCACTGCTTACCTTGGCTTTACGCCAGAAAGTTGGCATTTTGTCTGGGGGGAATCAAACTTCGGATTGATTTCTGTCGCATTGGGGCTGATTACTCTGGGCAGCATTGTGACGGCCTTCTTGCGTATTCGCCGTGCAGCCTATTATTTGAACACGCATCCCGTTCAATAATCGTAGTGCCGTCTGTAAAAAATGGGCTCTTGTAGAGGCGAATCCAGGCTCCATGGAGGGTTCGAAGCTCTACATCCATGGCACTGGATACCCGCTTCGCGGCGGGTATGACGGTCTTTCTTCTAATCTGACAAAGTAGAACTAAGGTCATCATTCAGTCTTCAGACATTTGAAAGTAACCGGTACACCTAACTAAGGGCATTCAGCTTATGAACCTCATTACAAATCCCATAGCGAGCCCCTGGTTTGCTCCTGCAGGCTACCGGATTTTGATACTCTTGGGACTAAGCTTGGTCCTGATTCTTTTTGTCCGTAGAAAGAGCTGGCGTACTCTTTTTCATGAGCCCTTGTTTATCAAGTGGCGAACATGGGCTGCGATTGCACCCGTCTATCTCTGCGCTGTGCTCAGTGGTCCGGTTGGTGTCGGTTTATTGGTGCTTGCTTTGACCTGGCAAGGTCTTCGTGAATATGCCGGCCTGGTGGGCTTGGTCAAGAATTACAGGGATGTTCTGCTGCTGATGGGGCTGACGGTTGTGCCGGTTTCGCTGATTTCTTTAGATGGCTTTTATCTGCTGGCTCCCCTGTTGCTATTGATTGCTGTTGCTCAACCTCTGGCGTTTCAATCCGTCAGTGGTGGTATCAGACAGTTGGCCTTGTCATCACTGGGCTGGGCTTACATTGCGTGGCTACTGGCTCATTTAGTGCTAATCAGCCGCTATATTCCTGGCGGTGACGGCATACTTCTGGTGCTAGGCGCTTCGGTGGCACTTAGCGATAATACGGCATTTGCGATAGGCTCTTCGCTGGGTCGTCACAAGCTGTCGGCATTGAGTCCCAACAAAACCTGGGAAGGGGTCGCCGGTAATTTGCTGGGGGCATATCTGGGCACATTGTTGATGAGTTTCGCCTTGCCGGAAAATGTTTATTGGCTGTTGTTGATAGGTCTGCCGCCCCTTATCGCAGTGGGTTCACTGTGGGGCGATCTGTTTGAATCGGCTATCAAGCGTGAAGCAGGCGTTAAAGATGCGGGTAGCTGGTTGCCGGGTTTTGGCGGATTGCTGGACAGGATTGACAGTCTTATTCTGGTGGCGCCTCTCAGTTATTATTTTTTAAGATTTGCTGTGTAATCAATTGGCAGATGAACCAATCAAAGTCCCATCAGCCACATCCCAACGACAAGGCAAACCATCCCCAGTATATTGACGGGTTTGATGGGTATGCTGTACAAAAACCAGCCGAGAATCGCAGCCCAAATGAATGTCGAAGCATAAATGGGGTAAAGCACGGATGGAGAACCGCCTTTCTTGAAGGCGGCAACAAACAAGGTCATGACGGCAATATAACAAAGCACCCCGGCCCAAAGCCGGATATTAAAAAGATAAGAAGTAATGCTCGAATCGGTTGCTTGAGCGCCCGCCTTGTATAGATATTGTCCCGCCGCACCGGCCAATGCAGCCAGCATAAAAAACACGATGGATATTGCCGGTGTGCGCATAATGATTCCTCAATTATCAGTTTTGACTTGCGACAGAATGAAAGCCAAATTTTCACCCAGAATCCGGGCTTTATCGCAATCAGGCATCGCAACCGCTTCTATTTTGGCTAATGCGGTCGATTCATTGCTGCACATCACCGGAATATCAGAGCCAAATATCAGTTTTTCCGCGCCTATCGTTTTATACAGCCGCCTGATTTTTGCGGAGGTTGCTATATAGCTGGAGGTGTCGACAAAAACGTTGTTCCGTTTCCGGGCAAGCTTCATCGTTTCCTCAAAGCGCTGGACACCCGCATGAGCCAGTATGAAGGTTACATCGGAGAAGGTCTCAACAAGCCAGTCAGGATCCGAAGAAGCCTTGGTCAGTCCTAAATGCATGAAAACCGGAAGGCAATAGGTCCGGGCAACCTCGCACAAATTGATCATGTTTTTACCGCGAAGATCGCTGGGGTATTGCACCAAGGCCAGTTTGATTCCTTGCATGCCGCTGGTTAAACAGCGATGTAATTCATTTAACACCTCCGGAGACTCCGGATTCAGGAAGGCAAATCCGGTAAATCGGTCGGGTCGTTCGCGGATGGCTTTCAGTGTATTTTCGTTATTCGGTGATTTTAAAAGATTATTACGAAAGTCGGATGAATTAACCAATTGCCTGGCTTTGAGTATGCCTAAACTGCGAAATAGACAATGGTAACGGAAGATGAGTGAATCGTGGATGGTAACCAGACTCAAGTCTCGAACACCAACGCCAACCAATACCGTTTTGGCAATTCCCAACGCATCCATTTCAGTCAGAATCGGCTGGTAATCACCGGTGATATGACGATGCCCATCAATAATCATAAATTGCTTCCGGGATTGGGAATGATTGAGTTATCCAACATTCGGGTTAACCTTAAAGTGACCGGATTGAATAAACCGGTTAAGGGTCTCCAGTAATTCATCGTTGGTATAGACTTCATCATGGCTCAACGGGGTTGTCAGTGTTTCGAGTGCCGGAGGCATTACAAAATCAGAACGGTGACGATAACGTTCAAAATCGGATTTTTTTAAACCCATTTGCAGAGCTGATGCCGATAGGCCCCGTTCAATGACAACGCCCGTTTCAGCCGCTGCTATAGCCGGTTCCATTTTTAATTGCGATGTCAGATCAAGCAGCATTTTGCCGTATCGGATCAGAGTCGGCAAGCGACCGTATTTTTGTATCGCAAGACCGGGCAGTAACTCCTGAAAGGGAGAGCGGATATAAACAATCCTGCCTGTATTCGCCAACGGCTGAGAAGCTAAAGCCGAACGAAGAATAAGGCCGCCGGAAATGTAACAAATAAAATGACATTTTGAAAAATCAGCCAGTTTATGATGATCAAGAAAACGGACCAATTGATTTGCCGCGAATTTAACCCCGAAATACTGGCAAAGGCCAGGCAAAAAAACTGAAAACCGGCTGTTTTGCTGAAAATAGCTTAGCAGATGAGACTTTTTCGCCGAATTGGCGGTTATTCCGGTTAACAGGACCAGCGCTTGCCTTTTGTCATTATTTGCCAAGGGGTCTGATTTCATATCAACCACGAAAGTAGTATTAGCACGGAGAGCGCAGCTCAGCAATCGACGAGATCAAGCGTTGGAGCATTCATCTGTTCGCTTGCGGACCGACAGCGCCTGTTTTTTAGCGTGAAATTCAGAGAAGGATAAAGTAGACTTGGACTGTTAGACAAATTTTTTTTGTCGTGCAAGATACAGAGTGCTGCCCCCGTCGTGTTAATAAGAAGCATAAATTAAGTATTATAAAATCAAATGCTTGACATAATTTTAGGCTAATTAAATTTACTATCAATCAGTGGAGAATACGTATGACTACTTGGGAACATGCACATCTTTCAAACTCGGGTTCCGGGCCGCTCGATCAGGAAACATTAAGAAAAATTCATGCCTGGTGGTGTGCGTGCAACTATTTATCCGTGGGCATGATTTATTTGAAGGACAACCCCCTTCTTAAAGAGCCGCTGACCGTTGATCATATCAAGCACCGTCTGCTGGGCCATTGGGGTGCGAGCCCGGCGCTTTCTTTTACCTGGGCTCATCTCAACCGCCTGATTAAAGAACAGGATCTTGATGTCATCTTTATTGCGGGTCCGGGACACGGTGCGCCGGGTGTGTTGGGGCCCTGTTACCTTGAAGAAACTTATTCCGAGGTTTACCCCGATAAAAGCATGGATGAAGAAGGATTGCGCAAATTTTTCAAGCAATTTTCTTTTCCCGGACACATCGGTTCGCATGTGACCCCCGAAACACCGGGTTCGATTCATGAAGGTGGCGAGCTGGGTTATAGCTTGTCGCATGCTTATGGCGCGGCTTTTGATAATCCTGACTTGATCGTCGCATGCGTCGTCGGCGATGGAGAAGCGGAAACAGGTCCTCTGGCTACCGCCTGGCATTCCAATAAATTTTTAAATCCACAAAGGGATGGGGCCGTTCTACCTATATTGAATTTGAACGGCTATAAAATTGCCAATCCGACCATCTTGGCTCGAATCAGTCATCAGGAACTGGAAGCGCTTTTCATGGGTTATGGCTATCGTCCTTATTTTGTTGAAGGCGATGATCCTGAAATCATGCATCAGAAGATGGCCGAAACATTAAATACAGTGATTTGCGAGATTAAAGCCATTCAGCAAAGCGCCCGTTCCGGAGAAAAGACAGCCCTGGAGCGTCCTTTCTGGCCCATGATTGTTTTACGTTCCCCCAAAGGGTGGTCCGGCCCTAAAACGGTCAAAGGTCATAAAGCGGAAGGCTCGTGGCGCTCGCATCAGGTGCCGTTTTCCGATGTGCGGGAAAATCCCGAATCGTTAAAGCTGCTGGAAGACTGGCTTTTGAGCTACGAACCGGCTGAATTGTTTGATGCACAAGGGCGCTTGGTCGAAGATCTGCGTTCCTTGGCGCCCCAAGGCACACGCCGGATGAGCGCCAATCTTCATGCCAATGGCGGTATGCTGCGAAAAGAGCTTAAACTGCCCGATTTTCGTCAGTATGCTGTCGAGGTCAAAAAAGCGGGGGGCGTGGAGTATGAAAATACCAAGCCGCTGGGTGAATTTTTGAGGGATACATTAAGCCTGAATGCCGCCAATTTTCGGGTTTTCGGCCCGGATGAAACCGCGTCAAATCGTTTGCAGGCGGTTTTTGAAGCGTCTAAAAAATGCTGGATGGCCGATTATCTGCCGGAAGATGCTGACGGGGGTGAATTAAGCCAGGATGGCCGTGTCATGGAAATGCTGTCCGAGCATACCCTGATCGGCTGGATGGAAGGCTATTTACTCTCCGGGCGTCACGGGTTTTTTCATACCTATGAAGCGTTTGCACATGTCATTGATTCGATGATCAATCAGCATGCGAAATGGCTGGCCATATCCAATGGGGTATCCTGGCGGGCCTCGGTTGCTTCCGAGAATATTTTACTGTCATCGACAGTCTGGCGTCAGGATCACAACGGCTTTTCGCATCAGGACCCCGGTTTTATCGATCTGTTAACCAATAAGAGTCCGCAAGTCACGCGTATTTATCTGCCGCCGGATGCCAACACACTCTTGGTCGTCGCGGATCACTGCTTGCGTTCTACCGACAAAATCAACGTCATTGTCGCTGATAAACAAAAACATCTGCAGTTTACGACCATTGACGAAGCCATCGTGCATTGCGCCAAAGGTATAGGGATTTGGTCCAAAGCCAGTAATGATCAGGGCGAAGTGCCTGATGTGGTCATGGCGTCGTGCGGTGATGTGGCGACACAGGAAGCGCTGGCGGCAACGGCTATTTTGCGCGCTCATGTTCCCGAACTTAAACTGCGTTTTGTCAATGTTGTTGATTTGTTTAAATTGCAACCTGCGACGGAACATCCGCATGGTTTGTCGCACCGGGAGTTCGACAGTCTTTTTACCACCGATAAACCGGTTATTTTTAATTTCCACGGCTATCCCTGGTTGATTCATAAACTTGCGTACCGCTTTACCAATCATGACAATTTGCATGTGCGGGGTTATAAAGAGCGCGGCAACATCAATACGCCTATGGAACTGGCCATACTGAATCAAATCGACCGCTTCAATCTGGTAATCGACGTCATAGACCGGGTGCCTTGGTTAAGCGCCAAAGCCGCTCATTTGAAAGAACAGATGAAAAATGAAATTATCGACAATCTCAGCTACGCGCATGAACACGGCACGGACAAGAGTGAAATCGCCAATTGGATCTGGCCGTTTGATTGAGGCAGGATTGATCAGATAAGGCGCGAGTCATGCATCCAAACATATTGGTCATCAATTCCGGCAGTTCGTCGATAAAGTACCAGCTGCTGGAGATGCCTGAGGGCAGGGTGCTGGTCAAAGGCCTTCTCGAACGCATCGGTTCCGGTGACGCAAGACTGAAGCATTGGGACAATACGGCTTCAGACCCCGCGCATGAAAAGATAAGTCAGGTTAATGCGGCCGATCATCAGGCCGCATTTGATCTGGTTTTCAAGACATTAGGCGCAGCTATCGAGTTTGGCGCTATCGCCCATCGGGTTGTTCATGGTGGATCGAGATTTGCCTCTGCCACACGCGTGACTGATGACGTCATAAAGGCGATCGCAGAGCTCAGCGCATTTGCTCCGTTACATAATCCCATCAATCTGAACGGCATCACCATCTGTCACAAGATGTTCCCCGGGATCCCACAGGTGGCCGTCTTCGACACGGCTTATCATCAAACGCTACCGCCCCGGGCTTATCGTTACGCGATTCCCGAGCTCTGGTATCAAACCTTCGGCATCCGGCGTTACGGATTTCACGGCACTTCGCATCATTATGTCGCACAAAAAGCGGCGGAGTTTTTGGAAAAACCTATCGCAGAGACGTCTGTGATCAGTCTTCATTTGGGCAATGGCGCCAGTGCGGCAGCGATCGCCAAGGGTCAATCTGTCGATACGTCCATGGGCTTCACGCCGCTGGAAGGATTGATGATGGGCGCGCGCAGCGGCGATATCGACCCGGCTATCCCCACTTATATACAAACATTCCACCAGATGGAAGCCTCAGAGATTGATTGGCAACTGAATCATGCTTCGGGTTTAACTGCGCTCACCGGAACCAACGACGTCAGAGAACTCATCAACCGCAGTCAGCAAGGCGAAGAATCAGCGATCCTGGCGCTGGACATGTACAGTTATCGGATAAAAAAATACATTGGCGCTTACTGGGCTGTTATGGGTGGCATCGACGCGCTGATTTTTACTGGTGGCGTGGGCGAAAATGCGGCATTGGTGCGAAGCTTGGTCTGTGGCGGTTTAGCGCATTTAGGCATAGCCATCGACGAAACAGCCCATCATATCCAAGATGCTGATGTTTGCGATATTACCCAAACGGGTCAAAAGACGCGCATCCTGGTCATCCGAACCCACGAGGAATTACAGATTGCCCAGGAGACCTGGGCATTATTGAATTAGTCTTGTAGACTAAGTTCAAATTTGCACCGTATTGATTTATTAAACATGATTCAGTTAATGAAACATGTTGATTGTGGTGATCTATCAATAAACGAGTGTAATAAATAAAAACATCATATAACAAGGAGACAAACATGGATTTTAGAGAGCGCCTATTAAAACATGTAGAGCATGTCAAGAATGTCGGTATGCACTGCGATTCTGAAGAGACCACAAAGCAAGCCTTGATTCTCCCAGTTTTAGATGTCTTAGGTTTCAGTCCTTACGATCCAACTAAAGTTAAGGCCGAATACGGATCTGATGTGCCTGGCGTTAAAATAAATGAACGCGTTGACTATGCTTTATTTTGCGGTGGTGTTCCGGTTATGTTTGTTGAGGCTAAAGGCTATCGTGAGAACCTGACCAATCATGCGCCGCAACTCGCCCGTTACTTCAATGCAACACCCGAAGTTACTATAGCGGCTATCACTAATGGCAAGGAATGGCGATTCTTTACTGATCTAAATGACAAGAACGTCATGGATAAAACCCCCTTTTTAACGGTAGATTTTTTTAATCTATCTCCGTCTGATCCTGATCAATTCAGCCGGTTCCGTCAGGATAAGTTCCAACCGGAAGCCTTAAGAACCCTGGCAGAGGAAAGTGTTTTTCTAGCGGCTTTTAAAGATGCTGTTAAAAATAGCGTACTGGAATGCGATGTTGATTTTGTGCGTTATATCGTTGCCAAATCCACGATTCAAAGGACGTTAACCGCTAAATTTATTGAGGGAGTGATGCCTATTGTCAAACAGGCAGTGGCGCAAACCATGAGTGACATGGTTGTTAATAGCTTATCTAAACCGGTTGCAAAAACTGAGGTAACTGAAGAGGTTGCTATTGATGAAAAGGATTTAGACACTGTTGATCCGACTAACTCAAAGATCATTACCACAGCGGCAGAGCGCAAGGTTTTTGATATTGTTCAAGAACTGCTACCTAATGAGCCTCTGTTTACCAAAGATACTGAAAGTTATTTTTGTGTGCTTTATCAAAACAAGGTTAACCGCTGGCTTTTGCGTTACAGCGGCGATAAGAAAAGACCCTCGGTGCAATTTATCAATAAACTGACCGAGCAGCATTTATCTGAAGTTAAACGTGCTGGCTTAGATATTGGCCCAGCCGATCAGATCATTATCGATAAACCGGAAAACCTTTTGAGAATACCGGGGCTTTTGTTTGATGCGCTGGCCTATTGTCAAAATGACGAAAACTTTAAGTCTAAAAAGACAAGCGGATAAGGTTCTGTTGGTTGATTTATGACAATAGGTAGGATGCGGTGACAACAGGAACCGCATCGGTCGCGATTGATGCGCTTCGCTATCGCTCAGCACATCCTACATACCTTTTTATAGTTGCCTATCAACGTCTTTTTTTGTCGATCTGATTGTTAATGTTTTGGTGATGATGTCCGGGAAACAATGCCAAAAAGGACCGCTCTGTAGGATGCGGTGACAACAGGAACCGCATCGGTCGCTAGCGATGCGCTTCGCTGCCGCTCAGCACATCCTACATGCTTTTTTATAGATGCTTCTTAACGTCTTAGCATGGGTTGGTTACACCAACCCAATCATCGATCAACCTTATTGAATACGCGTGCCTATTTCGCCTCCGGCATAGGCTTTTACTGCACAGAATTTAAATTCCGGTATTTTTGCGGCAGGGTCCAGCGCCTCGTTGGTGATCAGGTTGGCACTGGCTTCGTTATAACAAAAAGCCATGAACAGGCTGCCTTCCTGTATACCCAGTTCTGACCGGGCATAAGCCGTGATTTTTCCGCGTCTGGATTCGATGGTGATTAAGCCGCCCGGTTCGATGTTCAATTTGGCCAGATCGTTCGGATGCGCGCTGAGAACCGGATCCGGCTCTATCGCATCCAGGGTCGATGAATGACGGGTCATACTGCCGGTATGCCAATGTTCAAGCTGACGTCCGGTGATGAAAATCAAGGGGTATTCATCATCCGGTAATTCGTCGGCATGAATAAAGTGCGCAGGTACAAACTTACCTTTGCCTGAGGGTGTTGGAAAACCGTCAGTAAAAATCACAGGCTGGCCCGGGTCGCCTTCTTTTTCCAGCGGATAAGTCAGCGAGTCTTCCTTTTCAAGCCGTTCCCAGGTCATGCCGGCAATGCTGGTCATGGCTTGACGCATTTCATTGAACACATCTTCAGGGCCTTGATAGTTCCAGTTGCAGCCCAAACGGTTGGCCACTTCCTGAATGATCCACAGATCCTGACGCGCATCTCCGGGAGGATTGACGGCTTGACGTCCCATCTGGACCCTACGGTCTGTGTTGGAGAATGTGCCGGTTTTTTCATAGAACGCCGAGGCGGGTAAAATGACATCGGCAAAACCGGCTGTTTCAGTCAAAAAGATATCCTGAACGACCAGGTGTTCCAACGAAGCCAGCGCTTCCCTCGCATGATTCTGATTGGGGTCGGACATGGCCGGATTTTCGCCTTCGACATACATCCCGTACAGCTCTTTATCAAGAATGGCATGAATCATTTCAACCGTAGTCAAACCGCGTTTTGGGTCAAGCTTGGCATTCCATAATTTTTCATACTTGGCTTGATAGGCTGGATTTTCTACCGATTCATAATCAGGATAGACCATGGGAATCAAGCCCACGTCGGATGCACCTTGTACGTTGTTTTGGCCGCGTAAAGGATGTAATCCGGTACCGGGCCTGCCGATTTGTCCGGTCATCAGTGCCAGGGAAATCAGGCAACGGGCGTTATCGGTGCCGTGAATATGCTGGGAAATACCCATGCCCCACAAAATCATTGAACCCTTTGAGGTCGCATAGAGTCTGGCCACTTCCTTGATCATTTCAGCATCGATGCCGCAGATAGGCGCGACATGTTCAGGACTGTAATTTCTCAAATGCTCTTTCATCAAATAAAACTCTTCCGTGTGATTTTTGATGTAGTCGTCGTTTTGCAGATTCTCAGCCAGAATCGTATGCATAATGCCGTTCAGTAAGGCGACATCGGTATCCGGCCGGAATTGCAGAACGTGAGTCGCATACTTTGAGATGGACGTTTTGATCGGGTCCATCAGAATGATCTTGGCGCCTTTTTTAGCGGCATTCTTCATGAATGTGGCCCCGACCGGATGATTTACGGTGGGATTGGAGCCGATGATAATAATCACCTCGGCTTTGCTGACATCGGCGACCGGATTGGATACTGCGCCGGAGCCCAGGCATTCCAGCAAGGCAACAACCGAAGAGGCATGGCAAAGCCGGGTGCAATGGTCGACATTGTTTGAGCCGAAACCGATACGGACCAGTTTCTGGAATAAATAAGCTTCTTCGTTACTGCCTTTGGCCGAGCCGAGACCGGCCAGCGCTTTACTGCCTTTTTCCTCGCGAATTTTTTTCAAACCATTGGCGGCAAAATCCAGAGCCTCTTCCCAGCTGGCTTCACGGAAAACGTCATACAATTGGTCGGGGTCCAAAAGTTCCGATGTTTTGGCCACGCCTTCTTTTCTAATCAGCGGTTGGGTCAGCCTCAGCGGATTGTGGATATAGTTGAAACCGTAACGGCCTTTGACGCACAGACGCAAATGGTTGGTGAAGCCATCTCGGCCTTCGGTGTAAAGAATTTTGTTGTCCTTGACGTGGTATTTGATCAAGCAACCGACACCGCAATAAGGGCAGGTCGAGTCGACAGTTTTATCGGCGACCTCCAGACCCACGTTGTTAGCGGGCATCAACGCGCCGGTAGGGCAGGCTTGTACGCATTCTCCGCAGGCCACGCAACTGCTGGCGCCCATGGGATCGGAGATATCGAACACAATCTCGGAATGGCCGCCACGGTTCGCATAGCCTATGACATCGTTCATCTGCTCTTCACGGCACGCTCTCAAACAACGGGTGCACTGTATGCAGGCATCCAGATTGACCGAAATTGCGGGATGTGAAAAATCGGCCAGAGGTTGTTTCCGGCCTTCAAAACGCGGTGTGCCGACTTCCAGTTTATCGGCCCAATAATCCAGTTCGGATTTAAGTGTGTAAGGCGATTTACCCTGATTAGGCATGTCGGATTTCAACAATTCCAACACCATTTTCTGGGACTTGATAGCCCTTTCACTCTCGGCTTTGACTTTCATGCCTTCGCTTGGCATGCGGCAGCACGACGGCGCGAGTACGCGTTCGCCTTCAATTTCCACCACGCAGGCGCGGCAGTTTCCGTCGGGACGAAGGCCGTCTTTGTAACAAAGATGCGGAATCTCTTTGCCTTGCCGTTTGGCAGCCTGCAGGATGGTTTCTCCCTGGAAAGCTGAAAATTCGTTACCGTCCAGTGTGAAATTGACGATGGGTTTATTCAAAAATTCCGGATTAGCAGCCATGGATTGACCTCTTTTCAACTAAACAGTGATTCATAATTCGTGCGGGAAATATTTGATGACGCAGCGAAGGGGATTGGGCGCGGCCTGACCTAAGCCACAGATCGACGCATCGACCATGACCGAGGACAATTCCTCCAGCAGGCTGGTATCCCATTGTTCCGATGCCATCAGATGGGCTGCCTTGGTGGTTCCCACCCGGCAAGGAGTGCATTGTCCGCACGATTCTTCCTCGAAAAATCGCATGGCATTCAAGGCCAGTTTTTTCGCGCTGTCGTGATTGGAAAATATCACCACAGCTGCCGAACCGATAAAACACCCGTAAGGATTCAACGTGTCGAAGTCCAGAGGAATATCGCCCAACGAAGCGGGCAATATGCCACCCGATGCCCCGCCCGGAAAGTATCCGTAAAACTCATGTCCTTCCAGCATACCGCCACAATATTCATCGATTAATTCACGAACGGTAATACCGGCCGGAGCCAGATGCACACCCGGTTTGTTAACCCTGCCTGAAACCGAAAATGACCGTAATCCCTTTCTGTCGTTGCGGCCGAATGAAGAAAACCAGTCAGGCCCTTTTTCGACGATATCGCGTACCCAGAACACCGACTCCATGTTGTGTTCCAGCGTCGGGCGTCCGAATAAGCCCACTTCCGCGAGGAAAGGCGGTCTTAAACGTGGCATGCCGCGTTTTCCCTCAATGGATTCGACCATTGCGGACTCTTCGCCGCAAATATAGGCGCCGGCCCCACGGCGTAAATGAATCGGCGGCAAGCGGTATTTTGGCGAAGGCGGGTTATTCTGCAGATTGGCAATTTCGCGGGTCAGAATTTCCCGGCATCCGGCATATTCGTCACGAAGGTAAACATAAATCTCATCGCAGCCCACGGTTAATGCTGCGATCAGCATGCCTTCCAGAAAGCGGTGCGGGTCTCTTTCCAAATAAAAACGGTCTTTAAAGGTACCGGGTTCGCCTTCATCAATGTTTACGGCCATCATGCGTGGTCCGGCAAATCCTTTGACGATGCGCCATTTTCTTCCGGCAGGAAATCCGGCGCCGCCTAGGCCTCTGAGGCCGGAGTCTTCCATTTTCTTGATGATGCTTTCTGCAGAAATGTCCCCTTCATGCAGGCTTTTCATGGTCTGATAGCCGCCATTTGCTTTGTATTCTTCAAAGCTGATATAAGCGGATACAGGTGCTTTAATGGCGTTGTTTGCTACGGCGCCGGTCACTTTTTCAACATCGGCCTTGTCAATCGGGTTTTGACCGACGACGGCGACGGGTGCATGTTGGCAACGGCCCACACAAGGCACTTTCTGGATGCGGGCTTTATCGCTCAAGCCCTGTTCAAGCGCGCTGATCAGATCGTGGGCGCCTGCCATTTCGCATGAGACTGATTCACAGACTCTGATCGTCAAATCAGGGGGCGGCGTCTGACCTTCCTTGATAACGTCGAAATGATGATAAAAAGAAGCCACTTCAAAAACTTCAGCAGGCGACAGCTTCATCTCACTGGCGAGTGCGACAAGATGCTTGGAGGATATATGATGAAACGTGTCTTGAATTTTATGCAAGTGCTCTATCAGCAGATCCGGGCGTCGGGGTTCGTTGCCCAGCAAGGTTCTGATTTCATCTAATGCGCTTAAGTCCACCGCATGGCCTTTGGGGCCTTTACGTTTCTTTTTAGTGATCTGTTCAGGTGTAATTGTTATGACTGCCACGCGTGTCTCCTCCAAGTAATCCGCCTGTGTCAGCGGGTCTTTCTTATATTATAGGGCTATACAAACTTATCAGCGCTTTTGCGTTGCGTCTACCGCAAATTGCTGGCACTTTAACTTAGCTATTGACTATGTTTCAACTCATTATTTATTCGGATTGACATCATAAATAATGATAGTATCGGTTCACCCTCATTGCGTAGGCTAAATCACCCGCTACTTCAAGGGTCTGCGAGGTTTAGGCGACAATGACAAACCTGTGTTTCAAACTCAATCCGGTTGGCAGAAGGTGGATACCTTGAACCCTAATCATTTGCTTACCTTTGCGGTTGTGGCTCGCTTGAAAAGCATTACCCAAGCGGCAGAGTGTCTGCATATCGGACAGCCCGCCGTGTCGGGTCAGCTAAAGCTGCTTCAGCAACAGGTAGGCGAGCCGCTCTATGAGCGCAAAGGCCATCAAATTGAACTGACACCTGCCGGCGCAGGACTTTTGGGTTACGCTCAAAAAATGTCGGACGATCTCAATCAGGCTATCGACTATGTCCGCTGCCTGAAAAAAGTCAATGCCGGCCTCTTAAGGTTAGGCTCTACGACAACCATTGCCAGTTATTATTTACCGCATTTTCTAGTGAAATTTCAGACCTTGCATGCCGGTGTCAGAGTGACCATGAAAACGGCGGATACCGATGAAATTCTGAAACAGCTTCATGAGCTCGATCTGGGGTTTATCGAAGGACCCGTCGAAAGCGAGGTGCTGCCCGGCAACTATGAAGTCATTCCCTGGCAACAAGACGAAATTGTTCTGGTACTGCCGGAAGATCATGTGTTGGCCCGTGTTTATCCGGAATCTGTTCCGTTAAGCGTTTTTGCCGATCATCCCGTTATCTGGCGTGAGGCGGGTTCGGGTGCCAGAAAGGTGGTTGAAAGTGCTTTAAACCACGCCGGAGTCGAGGTTGAGGTCAATATCGAAGTTACCGGTGTATCAGGGGTCAAAGAGGCCGTCAGAGCGGGTTTAGGTATCGGTTTTGCTTCATCCCAGGCATTGCGCAATGAACGCAGCGGCTTGGTTGCGCGGCGTGTCAATCCGCCGGAAGGCTTGATCTGGCATTTAAACATCATTGCTCCCAAATCCATCATTCAATCCCGTGCGGCCAGTGCATTTCTTCAGTTGTGTAAATAGCCAAGGCTTACGCCAACCCTCAAAGCTAAATAAAGTTCAAAATGGGAATTGCCGATAGTATCTTCAGGGCAAACGCATTAAAACACTATAGAAAATCAAATATTTAATGTATTCCTTTTTCTGGATTAACTATAAGACTCGGTTTATTTGAAACCTAAAAAAGGCTTTGTGTCGCTATCGCGACGCTTATTTGGAGTCGGTTCGCGGACCGACAACCGCGATACTTTTCTTTGCTTGTCCAAAGAAAAGTATCCAAAAGAAAAGACACCCGGAGGCCGCTGCATCCTGCGCGCTGACGATTTTGCCGAGGGTTTTCGAAAGGGCCATCCCTAGCCCTTCGAAAACGAGCGGCATCCCTGCCGCTCCCCTAGCGGGCTATTCTCGGCAAAATCGCCAGTGCTCGGCGCGGCCTAACGGGACCCACGGCGGGGCACCCTAAGTTAAACCAAATTGACTATAAGTTCTAAGCAACCGGGTAACATATTGATTATTTTAATGCGTTTACCCTGATAGTATCTTGGCAATAACTGGGTTTGAGATCAGAACTTGATACAATAATTTAAGTTTTTTTGCTCCTTTGTTTAACCGGAGAAACTAGTGCGAATTTTTTTGATTTTGCTCTGCATGGTGATTGCCAGGCCTCTGTATGCGCAGTCTGAATTGACTATGACCGAAGCCGCCAAGGGTATTTATGTGCATCAGGGGAAGCATGAACTCCCTGATACCACCAATCATGGTGCAATTGCCAACATCGGTTTTATCGTCGGAGATCGCTGTGTCGCGGTGATCGATACGGGCGGCAATCCGGCTGAAGGAATGGCGTTGAAGCGGGCGATTCAAAAAGTTACTTCAAAACCGGTCTGTTATGTGATCAATACGCATGTCCATCCTGATCATGTTTACGGCAATATCGCGTTTAAAATGCCGGGTGTACAGTTTATCGGGCATAAGAATTTGGCCCGCGCCATGGCTGCCAGGGCGCAGTTTTATCTGGATAGAGCGGCTGAGCAAATCGCGGTCGACCTTAAGCCGGAAAACCTCATTCCGCCCGATAAGGCAGTGAATGGCCTGATGAAAATTGATCTGGGCGGACGTGTACTGGAACTGACAGCGCATGCGGCAGCGCACACCGATAATGACCTGACGGTTTACGATCCGGCGACTGAAACGTTATGGATGTCGGATTTGTTATTTATAGGGCATTTACCCGTCATAGACGGCAGTCTTTTGGGATGGGTAAAAGAAATCAAGGCGCTGGAAAAGCGATCATTTAAGGTCGTTATTCCAGGTCATGGTCCTATTGTCAGAGACTGGCCGAAAAGCCTTCAACCGGAAAAACAGTATCTGGAAACCCTGCAGCAAGAAATTCGCGCCCTGATAAAATCGGGGAAATTTATTGAGGAGGCTATTGAAACGGTGGGTTATCAGTTTAAGGATCAATGGCTGTTGTTCGATCAGTTTCATCGTAAAAATGTTACGGCTGCATTTGCTGAGCTGGAATGGGAAGAGTAAATCAAGTGGTTTGGCCTACTATCGTAGGAGCGGGCCCTGCCCGCGATCTGAGGTGGTTCAAACGCGTGCAGGGCCCGCTCCTACAAAATACGCTTAAATTGAATCAAGGCTTGGCCTATAGCCTGTCAAATGCAAGCAAATTTTTCAATTATCCGTCTTAAAGAGAGGCAAAAAATGAAAAGAAACCGATTTGGGTGGTTGTTGGGTTGCAGCCTGTTATTGGCCGCGACTCAGGTAAGCGCTGCTGAAGATGAAAGAAACTGGACGAATGTTCTCAAGGATCAGTATTACCAAGGCAAGGCCATTGTCGAATCCGATGCGGTAATTACCGTGGATGCGCCATATCGGGCTGAGGATCCCGCACTGGTTCCGTTAAAAATTGTCAGTCAGATACCGCAAACGAAAGACAAATTTATCAAGAAAATTACCGTGTTTGTCGACAATAACCCGTATCCGTTTGTCGGCGAATTTGAGATGGGCTCTGAAAGCGGCAAAGCCGATCTGGCCATGCGGGTGAGAGTCAATACTTACAGTTTTGTCAGAGTTGTTGCCGAATTAAACGACGGCCAACTGTTTATGGCAAAAAAATACATTAAAGCCAGTGGCGGCTGTTCTGCGCCTATGGGAGCCGATCTGGATGCGGCGATGAAACGCTTGGGTAAAATGAAATTCCGTGTTCCGGAACAACTGAAAACCGGGGAGGCCAATGAGGTTCAACTGTTCATCAGTCACCCGAATATTTCCGGCATGCAAATGGATCAGGTAAGCCGCACGATTAAAAAGTCTCACTTCGTCAGATCGGTCAATGTTACTTTCGACGGTAAACCGGTGCTGACGGCCAAAACCGATATTGCTGTCAGCGCAGATCCCAATTTCAGGTTCTTTTTTGTGCCCGAAAAATCCGGCGTGCTGAAAGCGGAAATTACCGATACTTCATGTGAGAGCCCTACCAGTCGGGCAGTCTGCACGTCCGGTAATGGCTATTCGGAGAGTTATCAGATCAATCCTTGATCTTCCCTAAAAAGGGCGATCCCGGCAGGAATCGCCCTTAATCAGCTTTTATTTGGAGGGGACCGGACTCAGTTTAGGGTTTTGAATTTGTTTTACAAAACAACTTTTTTCCGCGTACTCTTCGGCCGCTTGTAATTTTGCTTTTAGTTTTTTGGCATGTTCAGGATCTCTAAATACACCGCCTGCCTCGCCAGGCGTTGATCTTAAAAAGCCGAAAGTCCGGGCCTGATCGAATTCTTCAAAACTCATTTTTTCAGCGATTTTATCCACTTTACAGCCGCAACCGTATTGAGAGATATACGTCAGTCCGCCTTTTTTGGCTATACAGCTCAGCGCATAATCAATACGTTCCTGAGTCGGGAAATCATTGATTGCGACCGGTTCTTCTTCAGATTTTTCAAGTGTGCCAGTACAGCCCACGGTAACAGCTAGCAAGGCTAAACCAAAAAGTAAGTGTGTATATTTCATTAAAAGTTCTCTTGTTCCATTAGTTCAGAGCGTTAAAAAAATTCCCGGCAGTCTGCATTGGCAGAGTTTACGGTGGTTTTATATCCCAGGCCGGTCTAGGCCGCTTTTTTATGGCTATGTTCGCGAATAGCTGTTGTCGCCCCAGCACGAATTGCCAGGGTCCAGAAGCCAAGGATTGCGTTGGACTTTCACATCCTTGTGATCTGGATTCCGGCAATCCATGCCGGAATGACGGAGTTGATGAAGTTTCAACTACTAACGCGAACAGTACCCTTTTTTATCACGACCCATTGTAAATTAAAAGTTACTGCTACTGTTCCAGCAATTCCCCGTTTAATGATTAAAAAGGGTAGGCGTAAGCTTTGCGGGGATGTCGGCAGCAAGGATGCTGCCGTCAAGCCCCCATGGAGGGGTTTACGGCGTTCCTGGCAAGGCTTACGCCAACCTTCAAAGCCACTAAATTATTACTATTGCTCGGCAGCGAAATCGACAATTCTCATCAGCGTTTCGTTCATTTTTTCAGAAAATGCATTCATTTCCTGATGCTGCGTATCGGTTGGCATCAGATGCGTTTTGATGATGGTTTTACCTTCAAATTGGTATACCACAACATTGCATGGCATGTATCTGACTGCGTGCGGTGACATTTGCAGCAACGTTTTGGCATGGGTCAAATTGCAGAATTGAATCGTATCATAGTCCGGAAAGTCCGGTGTGCCTCTATCCCGAATCACTTTGCCGACTCGGCTATGGCCGGTAATTCTGAAATTGTGTTCGGCGATGGCAACTTCCAGTTCAGCTAACACGTCATCATAGGGCTTGTCTGTTGTTGCCTCGTAGTATCGAATAAACTCTCCCTGAGGGTGTGAAGCACAGCTTGCAATTAGCACGAGAGTTGCGAAAATGAGTAGGCGTATCAGCATCATTTCTAACAATTTACAGGGTTGCGGCAAAGCTTAACATTATGAACGATCAAACAAAAGTGACGGGAGTGATTCTTGCCGGTGGAATGGCAAGGCGGATGAATCAACAAGATAAAGGCTTGGTGAAATACAAAGGCAAGCCAATGGTTGCTTATGCGATTGAGGCGATGCGGGCAGTTACCGGAAGCTTGATGATTAATGCCAATCGTAATGAAGCTGAATATCGGGCCTTCGGTTTTCCGGTCATTGCCGATCAAACGCAGACGTTTGATGGGCCGCTGGCCGGTGTTTTATCAGCGCTGTGTTCAACCGATGGCGATGTGCTGGTGGTCATGCCTTGCGATTCTCCGCTTATTCAGCCCCAGCATCTGCAGCGATTATTGACTGAGCGGGCTGAGGTGGATGCCGATATAGCGGTCGCGTATGACGGTGAACGCTTGCACCCCGTTTTTCTGGCACTTAAAACCGGTCTTAAAGACAGTCTTGAGCAGTATCTTAACAGCGGTGAGCGAAAAATTGATCGCTGGCTTGAGCAACATGTTCTGGTGAAAGTCAATTTCAGCGAACAGCCTGAGGTCTTTCAAAATATCAACACCTTGTCGGATTTGGAGCAATTGGAGGCTGAGGTCCATGAATAATAAACCGGAGATCAGTCATGCCGGACTGGCTTTTTCAAAATCAGTCATAGCCGTTGACGAAAAAGGCGAGGAACGCCTGATAGAACTGGTCGGAGAGCGGGCGTTGACCATTTATGTCGATAAACAGGAAATAGTGACATTAATGACCATGGGGACACACCCTGAATTGCTGACGCTGGGCTATCTGAAAAATCAGGGATTTTTTGAGGATATTGCCGAAATCAAAGCGGTTCAAGTCGATTGGGAAACCGAAGCGGTGGCTGTTGCGACTTATCGGGATAACAGTGATTTTTCCGGACAAATGGCGCAAAGAACGGTGACGACAGGTTGCGGCCAGGGCACTGTCTTCGGGCGTTTGATGGAAAAATTAAAAATGATTCGTGTGCAGGACATGGCGATTAAACAATCGACCTTGTACGGGATGCTGGCGTCATTGAAGGAATATAACGAAGTCTACAAAAAAGCGGGCGCGGTGCATGGCTGCGCGCTATGCAGCGGAACGGACATTGATTTTTTTGTCGAAGACGTCGGGCGCCATAATGCGGTTGACGCCATTGCTGGATTTATGTGGTTAAACGGCATATCCGGTCAGGATAAAATTTTTTACACGACCGGGCGTTTGACTTCCGAGATGGTGATCAAGGTCACTCAAATGGAGATACCGGTATTGCTGTCGCGGTCCGGTGCAACTCAGATGGGTCTGGAAATGGCCAGACAATCCGGCGTTACGTTGATTGCGAGGTCCAAAGGCCGTCATTTTCTGGTTTTGAACGGGGCCGAGCATATTGATTTTGATGTCAAGCAGGAGGACTAACGCAGTTTTCTGATCGAAACAAACTGATTGGCGGGTGTTAACTCCATTTCAAAGTAGCCCGAGACGCCGTCACGGTTCAGATAGCTTTGAATTTTGCCGGCGGGAAAAGCGATACGCCGTCCATCGTCTGCCACGACAGAAACTTGTTTGGCAACGCCCTGATAAACCATAAGGTACTGGTCGTAGCCTAGATTGAGCGAGAATCGAATGATTTGGTTTTGAGCCATGAAAATAAAAGCCGGACAGTTGCCTGTCCGGCATCAATAGCGTTGATTAAATTTAACTACCCGCCCCTTTGGAATTGAGGGTCTAGACCCCATCAAATGGGAGGGGTGAGCACGGTTAACGTTGGTTTTTCAAGGCCGCGATACGCTCTTCCAGCGGCGGATGACTCATGAACAAGCGACTGATGCCGCCGCCGTGAATCCCGAATGCGGCCAGTTGACCCGGTAATTCTGCCGGTTCATGAGCCCGTTGCAAGGCTTGCAGCGCACCTATCATTTTTTGGCGACCGGCTAAATTTGCACCACCTGCGTCAGCTCTGAATTCACGGTAACGCGAGAACCACATGACCAGCATGGACGCAAGAATCGACAACACGATTTGCATAACCATCTGTGTAACATAGTAAGCAGGGCCGTAACCGCGTTCGGTTTTGAACACCACGCGATCGACAAAGTGACCGATGACCGTTGCAAAGAAATACACGAAGGTATTGACCACGCCTTGCATCAGCGACATGGTAATCATGTCACCATTGGCTACGTGGCTTATTTCGTGGCCCAGTACCGCTTCCACTTCATCCGTGCTCATACTCTGCAAAAGTCCGGTACTGACGGCGACCAGCGCCGAGTTTTTATTCATGCCGGTAGCAAAAGCGTTAGGATCGGGACTTTGGAAAATACCGACTTCAGGCATGCCGATACCGGCGGCCTGGGCTTGGCGGGCAACAACATCCACTAGCCAACGCTCGGTCTGGTTGGAAGGATGTTCTATCACCTGAACGCCCATGCTGGATTTTGCCGACCATTTTGATATGGCCAGGGAAATGAACGAACCCGTCATGCCGATGACTGCCGACATAATCAACAGCGCGTTAAGATTCAGATCGATACCCTGAGCATCCAGCGTACCGCTGAGTCCCAAGACATTAAAAATGACACTGATTACCACCAGTATCGCCGCATTAGTAGCCAGGAATAGAATAATTCGCATCATGTTATTGACCTATATATTGATTGAGTTGAAAACGATATGGGGTCTCAAAATTTTAATTCAATTGATCTGCTCAGTGCTAACATAGTTCAAAGTTTATTGCAGAGGACTAAAAGATGAAACTTATCGCTTATCTGGCGTTGTTTTTTGGGGTAATCCTAAATGCACAGGCTGAAAGTAAGCAAGCCATTCTCAAACAATTACACCTGCCCCCCGGTTTTTCAATTTCATTGTTTGCCGACCAACTGCCTAATGCACGATCGATGGCTATTGCAGAAAATGGCGTCGTTTTTGTCGGTACAGGCCAAAAAGGTGATGTCTATGCCGTTCAGGATACTAACGGTGACGGCGTAGCCGATAAAACCTTTCTTATTGCCAGACAACTTTACATGCCCAATGGCGTCGCTTACAAGAGTGGGGAATTATATGTTGCCGAAGTCAATAGAATCATAAAATTCGAAAACATTCTTGAGCATTTGGACAGCCCTCCCAAACCCAGGGTCGTTTATGACACGTTTCCTTCCGATCAACATCACGGCTGGAAATACCTTCGCTTCGGTCCGGATGACAAACTGTATACGGCTGTTGGAGCCCCTTGTAATATCTGCGAGCCGGACAAGGATATCTATACCTCGCTGGTTCGGTTGAATTCCGACGGCAGTGATTTTGAGATCATTGCGCGAGGCATTCGTAATTCTGTAGGGATGGCCTGGGAACCCGAAACAAAAGCACTGTTTTTCACCGATAACGGACGTGATCTTTTGGGCGATGATGTGCCGCCTGAAGAAATCAATCAGTGGTCGGTAAAAGGTCAGCATTTTGGTTATCCCTATTGCCACGGAGGCATCATTGCCGATCCTGAATTCGGTAAAAATAAAAGTTGTAAAGACTTTGTTGCGCCTGCCTGGACTTTCAAAGCGCACATGGCGCCGCTAGGACTGCATTTTTATCGCGGCAAACAGTTTCCAGCGAGCTTTAAAAATCAATTGTTCGTCGCGCAACACGGTTCATGGAACCGCACCGAACCTCATGGCTACAGAGTGGTACTGGTCAAATTCGACCAAGGTAAGCCGGTATCGGATGATGCTTTTATCTCGGGCTGGCTGACCGGAACTGGGAAGGTATTAGGCCGTCCTGTGGATGTTTTGGAAACGCAGGATGGAAGTCTCCTGATTTCCGACGATCATCTGGGCGTTATCTACAAAGTTACTTACACCCCTTAGACAATGGATAAAACATTTGAAATTCTGAATACCGAGGTGGTTTACCAGGGATTTTTCAGACTGGAAAAATACCGGTTGAAACATGTTTTATATGCAGGCGGCTGGAGCGAGGAACTGGACCGCGAGTTGTTCAGACGCGGCAACTGCGTAGCCGTGTTGTTATACGATCCTGATCGCGATGCCGTGGTGTTGATTGAACAATTCCGCGTAGGCGCCATTTTGCGGCCAGAACCCGCCTGGTTACTGGAAATCGTGGCCGGAGCCATAGAGGAAGGCGAGACGCCCGAAGAAGTGGCTTATCGAGAATCTCGTGAGGAAGCCGGCTGCGACGTTAAAGACATGATCCTGATCAAGGAGTTTTATACCACGCCCGGTGGGTCGTCTGAATGGATCAGTCTGTTCTGTGGGCGGGTTGATAGCCGAGACATCGGAGGCATACACGGTTTGGACCATGAACAGGAAGATATCCTGGTTTGGGCGGTTAGTTTTGACGAAGCTTATGCGCTGATGGATCAGGGGGCAATCAATTCCGGTATTCCGATTATCGCGATACAGTGGCTGGCGCTGAACCGGCAAAATCTCCGAAAAACATGGCTTGGAGAATGAACGATTCAAGCTGACATTCATCGCTTATTGGCAATGGCGGTATCGAAGACATGATGATGCAAACAATCATTGATTTTTTAGGCGTAAATAATTTTACCCCTCACGGTTATTGCTTAAGCTGGGATTTTACGCTGCTATGGCTGCACGTTGTTTCGGGCGCGGTTACAGCCTTCTCTTACTTCATGATTCCGCTGGTTATATTTACCTTTATAAAGCAACGCAAAGACATTCCTTACAGCAATGTGTTTTTGATGTTTTGTGCCTTTATAGTTGCCTGTGGCATGACGCATGCCATTTCTGTGATGACCATCTGGATACCGCTTTATTGGTTAGATGGATGGGTAAAAGCGCTGACCGCCATTCTGTCATTGATGACTTTAATCGTTGTGTTTCGGGTCGTTCCACAAGCGCTTGAGTTACCGGATACGGTGGCCATATTACGCAAAGAAATCGGAGAAAGGGAAAACGCAGAACATGCCAAAAATGTCGCATTAACGGCATTACAAGCCAGTGAGGAAAGGCTACGATTGGTTTTGGAAGGGGCGGAACTGGGTTTTTGGGACTGGGATGTTGAAACCGATAAAGTGGAAAGAAATGAAATATGGTCAAGAATGCTGGGTTACAGCCCTGAGGAAATAAAGCAAACGAGCCATCAGTGGGCTGAACTTATTCATCCGGACGATAAAGAAAAAGTATCCCAGTCTCTGAAAGATACGCTTGAAGGCCGATCATTGGTGCATAAAGTTGAATACCGCATGTTCCATAAGGATGGGAGTATCAAATGGATACTCGATCACGGCAGCGTGATGCAGGCGGATGCCAACGGTAACGCCAAGCGTATGAGTGGGATACAAAGCGACATTACTGAGCGCAAGCAGGCTGAGGAGGCTTTGCTCAGAGGCCGGTATGATCTTAATCTTGCCCAGGCAGTGGCTCATATCGGTAGTTGGCGAATGGATATCCGTAATAACAGTTTGTCGTGGTCTGATGAAACGTATCGAATTTTCGGTCTGCCCATAGGTACGCCGTTAACCTACCAGTCATTTTTTGATAAGGTGCACCCTGCAGACCGTGCCCTTGTTGATGCGGCGTGGCAAGAGGCTTTGCTCGGCAAGCCCTATGACATAGAACACCGATTGCTGATAGGCGGCAAGACTCTGTGGGTGCGCGAACTGGCCGAACTTGAATTCGACAAGCAGGGATTACTGCTGGGTGCTTTCGGTACCACTGAAGACATTACCGACATCAAAAGCAGTCAGGAAGCGCTGCAACGTGAACGTATTTTCCTCAGGCAAGTCATTGATACGGTGCCCAGTGTGATTTTTGTCAAAGACACTGAAGGGCGATTCCTTTTATGCAACGAGGCTTTGGCTCAATCCTATGGCGCCACCTTAGAAAGTCTGGTTGGAATGAAAGAGGAGGACTTCAATAGCAATGCCGCTGAAGTAGCTCATTTTAAGCAAGTGGATCTGGAAGCTATAAACAAGCGTAAATCCTTATTTATTCCGGAAGTTAATGTCACACACGCCGATGGTTCTTTACACTGGTACAACACGTTCAAGATTCCACTGGTCGAGGAAGATGCCTGTAACAAACTGCTCATTGTCGCAACCGATATTACCGATCGCAAGCGGGCAGAAGAGGCGCTGCTGATAGCGGATAGGCGTAAAGACGAGTTTTTGGCGATGTTGGCACATGAGCTTAGAAATCCGTTGGCGCCTATCCGCAATGCGGTGGAGTTTCTCAAATTACAACAATCGACTGATCCCAAGCAGGCCTGGGGCTTGAATATTATCAGTCGTCAGGTCTCGCATATCGCAAGATTACTGGATGATCTGCTGGATGTCGCACGTATTTTACATGGCAAAATTACGTTGAAGTCAGAGCGTTTCGAACTCGCCGAAATAGTCAATGCGGCGATAGAAACCAGCCGTCCGCTGATCGAACAGAGCGGGCAGGTGTTGATTGTTTCCAACATCATAACGCCGCAATGGGTAGAAGGTGACCGGGTGCGTCTGGCGCAAGTGCTGTCCAACCTGCTCAATAACGCAACGAAATATACCGGCGAAGGCGGTAAAATCATGCTGAGTGTTTCGAGGGAAGGCTCAAATGCCGTGATCGAGGTTAAAGATACCGGTATCGGAATACCCTCCGGGACACTGCCGCATATTTTCGATCTCTTTATTCAGGCGGATGATTCCCTGGCCCATTCTCAGGGTGGTTTAGGCATAGGCCTGACTTTGGTGCGCCGCTTAACCGAGATGCACGGGGGTTCCGTTTCTGCAGCTAGTCCGGGTATTGGCAAAGGCAGTACATTCGTTGTAAAGTTGCCTTCTTTGCCGTTGGAAGCGTCTCCGCTGGAATCGGCCACCCCCTTATCTGTGCTGCCGATGCCTAAATTTCGTATTTTGATTGTCGATGACTATGCCGATGTGACCGAAAGTCTGACCATGTTGTTGGAAATATACGGTCATGAGCTGAAATCGGCAGATTGCGGGGTCAAGGCGATTGAGTGTGCGCGAGTTTTTAGTCCGCAAGTGGTGCTGATAGATATCGGGCTTCCGGACATGAATGGTTATGAGGTTGCCAAACGACTGCGCCTGTTGCCTGCGACTCAAGATGCATTGCTGATTGCGCTAAGCGGTTACGGCATGGCAGTGGGTGGTGAGCTTTCGCAATCGTCCGAATTCAACCATTATTTACTCAAACCGCTTGAGCTTGAGAAGTTATTGACCATTTTGAATGCTTTTCAGCATTCTTCCGGCAAGCTGCCAACGATAGGTATGAAATAACTGTTTTTTCTTGTGCCGCTGATTCAACTTAAGGAAGCCCTGCAGATGAATCAGCGTCTCGTCAGGGCGTTTTAATTAACCATTGACATAAACCACGGCTTTACCGGTTTCGGAAGCAATGATTTGACCGATACTGAAAGCGGTTTCACCCGAGGCATTCAGGGTCTCCAGTGTTTTTGCAGTATCTTCCGCAGCGACGCAGACAATCATTCCGATACCGCAATTGAATGTTGTCAGCATGTCGGGTTGGGAAACACGACCCTGATCTTGCAGCCATTTAAAAATATCCGGCAGTGTCCAGGCTTGCAAATCGATTTGCGCGCTTAATTGATCGGGTAAAACGCGAGGCAGATTTTCAGTTATGCCGCCCCCGGTGATGTGGGCCAAAGCATGAACCGGCACCTGTTGGATCAGATTCAACAGTGATTTGACATAAATCCGGGTGGGTTCCAGCAGGGCTTCACCTAGCGGTCTGCCGTTAAAGTCATCGTCAAGTGAGGCTTTGCTGTGGCTGATGATCTTGCGGATCAGCGAGTAACCATTGGAATGCGGACCGGACGAAGCAATGCCAATCAGAGCATCACCGGCTTTAACCTGAGTGCCGTCAATGATCTGACTTTTTTCCACGATGCCTACGCAAAAGCCGGCCAAGTCGTATTCGCCGTCAGCATACATGCCCGGCATTTCTGCCGTTTCCCCGCCAACCAGCGCTGCTCCGGCCAGTTCACAGCCTTTGCCTATGCCTTCGATGACCGATGCCGCGGTATCCACATCCAGTTTTCCGGTTGCGAAATAATCTAAAAAGAACAAGGGTTCGGCGCCTTGCACTATGATGTCGTTAACGCACATGGCGACCAGGTCGATGCCCACTGTCGAATGAATGCCGGTATCCAGGGCCAGTTTAAGTTTGGTACCGACGCCATCTGTGCCCGAGACAAGAATGGGATTACGATAGCGGTCCAGAGGTAATTCAAACATTGAACCGAAACCGCCCAAGCCTGCCATAACGCCCGGTATACGTGTCCTGGCCGCTATTGGTTTAATGCGTTCAACGAGTTGATTGCCTGCCTCAATATCGACGCCAGCACTTTTATAATCTAAACCGTGTTGATTTTGTTCGCTCAATGTTAGTTTCTCTTGCTAAAGTAAAGGTTTTAACGACCGATATTGTACAAGACATCATCAGATTTGTGTGAAGCTTATGAATAGGGTTTTAAGGTTACTGGTTATTTATTGCGTGTTAGCAAGTCAAAGTGCTGTTGCCGCTGAGGTAAAAGGGCTGTTTGAAACCGAGGTGATGGCAAAGAGCCAGACCCAGGATGACAAAAATGCGGCAATCAAAGCGGCATTGACTGTCGTTTTACAGCGAGTCCTGGCCGGGAACGATATTTTGACTGATCCCGTTGTTCAGAAGCTATTGGATAGTGCACCGGTGTATGTAAAGCAATTTCAGTACGCAATGATAGACAGCCGGAATGAAGCACAATCAGATAAACGGCCTGTTCGGGTTTTGTTCAATGAAGAACTGCTGCTTGACTTGCTCAAGTCCAGCAAGCTGAGTATCTGGAGTGAAATCAGACCTGAAACCCTGGTCTGGCTGGTTGTGGAAGAAGAAGGGCAACGGCAATTCTTTAAACCGGACACCATGCCCATGGTCAGTCAGTCTCTTAATAAGGCGGCTCGCCTTGCCGGCATCCCCATCATTTTTCCTCTGATGGATCTTGCTGAGAAAACCCAGATCACTGTCGGTGATGTATTGAGTGCCTATCCGACTCAGTTAATGACAATTTCGGCAAGGTATGATGTGGTTTCGATTTTAGCTGGTAGATTAGTCAACAAACAGGGCTGTTGGCAGGCTGAATGGGCCTTGTATTTTGATGACAATGTTGCGCAGTGGATGGGTGGCTGCGGAACGTTAGATGAAGCCTTGCGCGGGGGAATGGACGGTACCTACAGCAATTTGTCCAAATATTACAGCGTCAAGCCAGGGGTGGTTAATTTAACCACCGTAAACGTCAGTGTCATGGGCGTGCAGGGCGCAGACGATATGAACCGTGTTAATCGTTATTTAACGTCATTGCCCATGGTTAAATCGGCCAATTGGCTGGGTGTTAAAGCCGGTTTGACTACCTATGCCGTCACTTTTGAGGGGGATCGGCATTTTTTTGAAGATATATTGGGCTTGGGCCGAGTGCTTGAGCCAAGAGGTACACCCGGTTTCTCAGGGGAAGAATTGATTTTTACCTTATTGCCCAAACGGTAAATCTTTAGCAGTTGAGTAAAAAGTCAAAAGTTATTAAAGTGGTCTTGCGATGAACAGGGCGATAAAAAAAATTTACAAACGCATTCGAAGTTTAATCAATAAATTCAATACAGTGTTTTCGGTAAGTCAAAGGGTAGGTCGCCAGAATGCTGATTGAAATAATAATAAAGTGAAGTGAGGATAACATGAAAAATAATAAAAATTTATTCAAGTGCTTGGCCGTTGTCGGGGGATTATTGATTTCGTCCGGAGCCTGGGCTTTAACTGAAGAGGAAAAAAGAGCACTTTGCAAAACCCCTAAAATTTTAGGCTTTAATCTGCCTGAATACAGCGCAGACAACAAAGTTGAAGTGCCCCCTGAATCGGAAATTCACTTCACCATTTCCGGCTGGACTGACATCAATACGCTGACAGTAAAGGCCAAGAATGAAAAACTGCCCTTAACGATTGAAAACAAGAATCTTTTTTTCAAAGTCAGCACAAAACTGCCCGCTTCTTTCAACGGTAAGTTTGTCAGGGTTAATGTGGATGCCAAAGCCGAATTTGGCTGCCGTGGATCCGACGGATGGTTGTTGAAAGTCGCTAATACCGGCCAAGCTGCTGGGGCGGGTCAAACCCCTGAAGCCGCAGCTCCGGTAACGCCGCCAGCTGAAGCGCCTCAAACTGCGGCTGAACCCAAAGTTGAAGCTAGCCAACCCGCCGATCAAACGTCTAAAGCCGCTGAACCCGCAAAAGAAATTAGCGCGCCTGTCCAATAAAAGTCATGCCGGTTGATCTGTAACTAAAACCAGGGAAGGTTTTTTTAGATGGGATGTTATCTGCTCGGGTATGTCTTACGATAGCCGTAACTATCAGTATAGAATTTTATTCGTTGCTTTATTCCACAGTTTAAAAGGCGTCTCCGCTTCTTCCATGTCTATGTTCAACATCGGTATCGATCGAATGGAGGGTTCCAGGGGAATTTGCTCGTAAATGAAGCTGTCATCAAATCCTGCCTTGGCCGCATCAAAGCGATTGCACGCAAAAAACACGTGCTCTATCCGCGCCCAGTAAATGGCGCCAAGACACATGGGACAAGGTTCGCAGCTAGAATAAAGCGTGCAGCCCTGAAGCTTGAAGCTGCCCAAGTGCCGGCAGGCAATACGAATGGCCATGATTTCAGCATGGGCAGAAGGATCCAGATTCTGAGTGACTTTGTTGCCGCTGGCAGCAATGACAACGCCATCTTTGACGATAACCGCACCGTAAGGCCCGCCTGCTCCTGAATCGACATTTTCACATGCCAATGCGATTGCCTGTTTCAAATACGTTTCATGCATCTATAAACCTAAGGGGTTTTCCGAGTCAATACCGGACATAAAAGGGACGCGTCTATCCTGGTCGGTGATTTGATAAATCTTGCCCAGCCAGTTATTGAAGACGGCCTTGGCGGTGTCTCGCCACGTATTGTCAATATGATCCAACAGCAAAGCTTCCGGAAATTCGGCCGGTATTTTCTTGTCACTTTTAGCTGCGACAACCTGTTCCTTATACGCTTCCAGGGTTTGCCGGCAAGCGGCATTGAAATAGTTTTCGGGGAAGGGCGGGTAATCAGCCCTTTCTGCATGGTAAAAACGCAGCACTTCACGTTTGTATTCTTTCAACAGGCTGATGTCATCGTATTCCGGGTGGCCCTGAAAGAAAACGATACGAAAACCGTCCGGACTGGTGGCGAGGTGGACTCCGGCTTCTTTGCCGGCAACCAGTATTTTTAAACCATGCGCTTCCATGTCGGCCTGAAAAATTTCGTTAAACCGGGAGTGGGGCACATCAAAACGGGTATTGATTTCCGCAACCAGCGGATGCGTCCGGTCCAGCACTTTATGCGGAAATACCCCCCAGCGTTTTGCCGGTAATGGCGATCTTTCTATGCCGTAACAATATTGAATCAGCGCATGCGTAGCAAGACAGGAACAGAGTACTGAGGGTACGTTCTGCTTGGCCCAGTCGAAAACTTCACTTAAAGGCTGCCAGAATGCTTCTTCATCCAATTTGGGGTGAGTGACATTCGCGCCGCTGATAATCAGCGCATCCAGCCCGTCTTTTTTGATGGTTTCAAACGATTCGTAATAGCGGTCGATATGCATTTGTGCTTGCGGACTTCTGGGCAAGCCTTGAATGGTGAACGGGTGGACATGAAATTGTGTGATCTGATTGCACGCACCGACCAGTCTGAAAAACTGCCGTTCAGTGGCTTCCAGAGCAGCATCGGGCATCATATTCAAAAGACCGATATGCATTTCGCGGATGTCCTGACGACTGGCGCGTTCAGGGGTTAATATTTCTTCGCCCTCCGCACGCAATCGTTCGAAGGACGGTAAATCGTTATAGGCGACTAAAGGCATTACGCTATCGCTCAGTTGTGCTGTTCAGCAATCGCTTTAGCGATCAGCTGGATAAAATCATTTTCGTTATTGACCAATGCCGTGTCATTGGCACTGAGGGTGTAACCATACTGTGACGCAATGGCTTCATAACGCGGCACACGGGCTTTGAATAATTCCGGAAAAACCCAGCTTACGAACTGATCCGGCGGGATTAAATTTGGATCGCTGTAATCAAATGCCTTCATAAAGGCATCCAATTTTTCATCAAGAAAAGTTTCCCGATAATAAAGCGGTTTGGGGTCGCTTTTAGCGCGCGCAATGATGGTTTGTTCCAGTTCGGGCGGGATTTTGATATAAACGATCAGCGTATGCTGTGCCAATGTTTCCAGCACCTCAGGACAGTTCAGTTCACAAACGCTGCCGCCGGCATCGTTGATAAAATGCTTGTAACCATAAATGTCTTCGGCTTTTTTTATAAAGTCGGGCACGTCATACATCGCGGCTATTTCCGCTTGATGATGCAGTTGTTGGCGTCTTTTGAACTCTTTCAACGATAAACCGCCTAGATCCGGATTACCGATTTTTCCAAGAAAACTCGAAACCGGGGCTAAATTTTCAACAGTGATATTGTTACAAATATAGATACTGTCTGAGAGTAGCAGTTCTCTTAAAAAAGGCACTGCCATGGCACGCTGTTTGATATTGTCCAGAATCGGCTCTTCCAGGTATTTGGTGCCGATACGGTAGTCGCCTGAATAGTGAAACCATTTATCCTTGGGCAGTTTATTCGCCAATGTGGTTTTTCCTGCGCCGGACATGGCCAGCAGGGTAATGCTTTTGGATTCCCAGTCCAGGAATTCCTGCGCACTCATTCTCATTTAAATTGTTTCCTGTTATTCCAGATAGTCGGTGAAATTTTCATCGTCAATAAAGCGGGTATGATCATCAGGATCGCTGTATCCCAGATCATCTGATTCCAGTTCATAAGGTGCGCTCCAGTCTTCCGGAGCTTCAATATAATCGAAGGTCGAAGTATACCAACTGTCGTTGTCATATTCGCCAATCTCACCGTTTAAATATTGTACTTCTATGGACTCGTCACTTTCATCAATAGCAACAACCTTGAAAGTCAGATTGTTCTCAACATCTTTGTACCATCTATCGATGACGGGATCTGTTATGGTAGTCATGTCTACATCCTCATTATTGAATAGAAAATCCTTATGCAGTTAATCTTACTTTGATTTACTGACTGCGGTTAACTTTTTAATATACCCGATAAATGCATGCTGCAAAATCGTAAAAAGAGCGGTTCGGTCTCGTTAGTGCCTTCGAGCTACCCCGTCTCTTTCATGATTAAAAAATTAGCTGAATATGCAGGTAAAGCAAAGAAAAAAGTACCGCTGATTTCAAAATGTTCGCCACCCGATCCTGTAAGGACTGATCAATGACCGACCCCTATTTAATTTTAGCCGTGGTTTACGGTGTTTTTCTTAGCATGTTATCGATTGCATTAAGTATTGTTTTGGTCAGGCTAAAGCGTCTGATCCATTTGACGTCTGAAGCGGGCGTCCAGGAATTAATGCATTTACAGCTACTCCATGGCAGCAGTCTGAAAGAGGGCTTCATCGAATCCAGAAAAGAGTTAAGGGAAGTCAGTTCGGAAAACCGGCGGGAAATGCAGGAGGCTTTTAGAAGCTTTCAGGATACCTTGCTGAACCGGATTACCGAAAACAGCACAGTGCAGAACAAGCAATTGGACAGCTTCAAAAATACCCTGAATGAATTATCTGAGCGGCTGATCAGTCATTCAGCCGACTTTAAACAAGGCATGACGCTCACACTTCAGGCTTCAAGCGAAGCGTTAAATCGCAAACAGGACGAATTCAGAGAACACAGTATTCAAAAGTTTGATGCCTTTGACCAAAGCATGAAAAACGACGCCAAAATCAACCGTCAAGAACTCAACGAAGCGCTAAAGTCGTTTGAGGTGAAGTTTGCTGAAAATATTAAAGACTTTAATGAACAATTGCGCATCAAGTTTTCCGATTTAAACAAGCAGCAACTGGAAGCCAGCCAGTTGGCCAAAACCAGCATCACAGAAATAAGAGACACGATAGAGCAGCAACTGAAAGCGATACGCGAAGATAACAGTCAGCAATTAAACGAAATGCGCAGAACAGTGGATGAAAAACTGCAAAGCACGCTGGAGAAACGCCTGGGCGAGTCGTTCAAACAGGTCAGTGATCGTTTGGAGCAGGTACACAAAGGGCTGGGCGAAATGCAGACGCTGGCTGTGGGGGTCGGTGATCTGAAAAAAGTATTGTCCAATGTCAAAACCCGCGGCATTTTAGGTGAATATCAATTAGGCAATATTCTCGAGCAAATCATGTCGCCCGATCAGTATGCGACCAATGTGGCAACCAAGGCAGGCAGTCAGGCTAACGTGGAATATGCGATCAAATTACCGGGCAAATCCGATGAAAAAACGGTGTGGCTGCCCATCGATTCCAAGTTTCCGCTGGAAAGTTATCAGGCGCTGTTAAACGGGTTTGAAGAAGGCAATATTTTGGGTATTGATGCCGCCCAAAAACAATTACTGAAAACGGTAGAAAGTTTTGCAAAAGATATCAGCAGCAAATATATTGATCCTCCCCATACCACCGATTTTGCCATTATGTTTTTGCCGGTAGAAGGCCTGTTTGCGGAAGTGTTGCGCCATCCTGATGTGTTTGAACGGTTGCAGCGTACCTACCGGATTACGATTACCGGTCCGACGACACTGTCGGCATTATTGAACAGTTTGCATATGGGTTTTAGAACCTTGGCCGTACAAAAGCGCAGCAGTGAAGTATGGAAAGTGCTGGCCGAAGTGAAAACAGAATTTGCTAAATACAGCGAGCAGTTGGCGTTGGTTCATAAACAGCTTTCGACGGCATCGGGTTCGTTGGAAAAGCTGCAAACCACGCGCACCAGTGCCATGGAGAAAAAATTACGCGGCGTTGAAATTCTGGGACTGGATGTCGATAAAGAGGTTACCGTGGCGTTAATCGAGCCGGTCATTGGGGAGCCGCAGTGACGGTGGGTTCGGCTGCCGCCAGCCTAACCCGCGTAGTTATCATGAACTTTTAGTTGAGATTCGTACCATGTCCACTTACATTAAATTTTCAGATCTGGTTGACGCTTACGATTGGGTAAGTGCTGGCGCACCTTTTGAGAATGCCGCCTACTTGGATAAAGTGACCGGAACAGTCTACCTCAGTTCGGAGTTGGTTGATGTCGACACTGAATTACCCGAAGATTATGAGGACGAAAGCAAGTATATTTCTGTGCCTCATAAATTTGATCTGGATTTGGGAAAAAGTCTGGCACTCCAGTTTATTAAAGAAATGCTTCCGGATAAGTCCGACCAAGCGCATGCATTCTTCAGAAAACGCGGAGCCTATTCACGATTTAAAGACTTACTTGAACGAGAGGACTTACTTGATGATTGGTATAAATACGAGGAAGAGGCCATCAAATCGGCCCTTTATGAATGGGCCGAAGAAAACGATTTAGAAGTTGGGTCTGGCGAAGCGTAAGTAAGTCTTTTACTTTCCGGTGGTTGACATTATCGTGTTTAAAATGAAGCCGTTTTTAGGTTGTGGTTGGCGGTAGCCAACCCAACATGTGCTGTTCGTGCTTGAGTAAATCCTCTTTAAAGCGCGAGTATTTTTAACTCGAAACCAAGCCCCTTAGTATTTTATATAAACACATCATAAGTAATGTCGATGACTCCTATACCCTAAGTGTGCGCCTTACGGATAATGGATGTTTGGCGGCAGCTTGGTGTTGGTTTAAGCCGACTATTTCGCAAGTACCGCCGGATCTGCGATACTCGGCGCGAAAGTGGTAGATGAATTCCAATACCGTGCTGTCGATCAAATCGGTTTCACTCAAGTCGAAAATGACCTGTCGACCTTTGGGTAAGGTACTGGTCATGCTTTTAAGTGCAATGAAGTTGGAAAATACGGCAGCACCGTGGACCAGCACATGAAAAATACCGGGTTCTTGTTCCTCGATACGGTAGGCGGCCTGAAAAATCTGAGCAAGCTTGAGGCCCCGAAATCCGTGCAGCGCCAGTTCACAGACAATGCCGATCAATACCCCTAGCAATAGATCGGTCAGTAAAATACTGATAAGGGTGACGATAAACACCAGAAAATGGCCAAAACCAATGCTCAATGTTTTGGCAAACTCCATGGGTGAGGCGAGTCTGAAGCCCGTATAAACCAACAATGCCGCCAGTGAAGCCAGCGGAATCTGTTGGATCAAATCGGAACCCAGGCTGATAAACAGCAGTAGAAATACACTGTGATAAAAATTCGACCAGCTGCTTTGTGCGCCATAACTGATGTTTGACGAGCTACGCACAATTTCCGCAATCATGGGCAAGCCGCCGACGAGTCCGCAGAGCGTATTGCCCATGCCAATGGCCATCAAATCGCGGTTCAAATCGGAACAACGATGCTTGGGGTCTAACTTGTCTACCGCTGCGGCACTCAGCAATGTTTCCAAGCTGCCGATCAGGGTGATGTTAAAGACGCAGAACCAAAATTTTGCCGTGCCGATCAGGGCAAAATCTGGAAAATACAAGGCATCCATTGGATTGCTGGGAAGATTCAACAAAAATTCAGGTCCAATTAAAAACTCACGCTGCGTCAAAAACTGAGTCGCTGCAAAGTGATAATGCTGCACTTGATTTAAATCGAAGTGATTTGTCAGCAGCAAACCCGAACATAAAACCCAAAGCGGGGCTGGTAACATTCGGCTAAATCTAGCGGGAAGGCGTGGCCAAATTATCATAACGGCCAGCCCGGTTAAGCCAATCATGGCTATAGGGACATTCAAATGAGTTATTGCCTTTGGTATAGCCATCGCTTGTTGCAGAATAGAACCCGAATCAGCTGGAACTCCCAGCAGCACATAACTTTGTTTAACCAGAATGATAATGCCAATGGCGGCCAGCATTCCGTGTACCACTGATGAAGGAAAAAAGGCACTGAGCTTGCCTGCTCGCAATGCGCCCAGGGCTATTTGGATCAAGCCTGATATGACAATGGCCGCCAGCGTATAGGCCACACCGGTGGCAGTGTTGCCTGCACCCAAGGTAAGCACGGAATCCAACACCACCACGATTAAACCGGCCGCCGGACCGTTGATCGTAAGCTGTGTGCCACTTAGACGAGACACCAAGAGTCCGCCAATGATTGCGGTAATCAGGCCGCTCATCGGAGGAAATCCGGAGGCCATGGCGATACCCAGACACAAAGGCAAAGCAATGAGAGAGACAAAAAAACCAGCGCGAAGATCGGTATAGACAAGTGATTTAGGCATGGGCGTTATACAGAATAATAAAGAGGGATGATTGCCCAATAGACTATCTGTACGCAGTGCTTTAATCTAATAGATATTTTCTGTAATACCGTTATATTTTATATATCGATTGCCGAAATTCTGTAACCTGCTGAGTACCTTTACGATCATGGCCAACTTAAACTATCACCACCTGCGTTATTTCTGGGTTATTGCCAATGAAAACAACTTGACCCGTGCCGCAGAAAAACTGCATATCTCGCAGTCCGCGCTGAGTATTCAATTGCGTAAACTCGAAGAAAGCTTCGGGCAAAATTTGTTTGAACGGGAAGGGCGACAGTTGATTTTGACCGAAGCCGGTCATATTGCTTTGGATTATGCACAAGCCATTTTCCGCGCCGGTGATGAACTGTCGAGTGTCATGCAACGCCGGGGAGCGGGTAGCCGGTCTTTATTACGTATCGGCGCAGTATCTACTCTGTCACGCAACTTTCAGTTGGATTTAATTAAACCGTTGCTGGTTATGGAAGATATTGAGTTGGTGCTGCATTCCGGCAGTCTTAAAACCTTGATGCAGCAAATGCAGGAACACACGTTGGATTTGATCTTGTCCAATCGTCCGGCACCCGATGCCCTGGACCGAAATTGGCAATGTCATTTGTTGGATGAACAAATAGCCAGCCTGGTCTGCCAAGCTAGGACGGCACCTGCCAACTTCCGTTTTCCGGACGATTTACACCGTGCCGCATTATTGGTGCCCAGCATGGAAAGCGAAATTCGGACCGCTTTTGATTTTTTGCTCAACCAAGCCGACGTTCGGCCCAAAATTATTGCCGAAGTGGACGACATGGCCATGCTAAGGCTGTTGGCGCGTGAATCCGGAACGCTGACACTGGTGCCGCCCGTCGTTGTGCGTGATGAATTGCTGAGCGGACATTTAGTCGAATGCGTGCAGATCGCAGAAGTCAAAGAACGCTTTTATGCGATCACTCCGGAACGACACTTTCCCAATCCGTTATTAAAAACCCTCTTTCATAATTTTAAGCCCTCCAATCATGAGGAAACAGTGCTTTAGGTGCGCCGCACCTGCCTCTTTTCTGCAAGTTTCCACCTTGATTAGCTAAACACTTAGCATTACAGCATTCACCCTGCGCATTAAACAAAAATCATGACTGTTTTACCAATGGCTATAAACAGCAAGATGAATAGCAGGAAATGACTTATTTTTTGCAACCGGTTTTTGGCTAACCAGGATTGACGAGCGGTGTGAAAAAAATCGAATAAAGCCTGATGAATTACAAGAAATAAATAACCCGATATAACAATTGCTATCAGCAAATAGATCCAAGCCGCAATGATCCGAGCTTCACGAAGCTCTACGTCAAAAGTCGATTGCAGTAGTGGTTCTAAAAAGAATCCTAAGATATTGACTTTTAACTGAATAATGATCTTAATTAAGGGCAGGGTCAAATCATAAAATACCACTGCGAGTAAGACCAACACCGTTAACAACACTTTATAAGCAATATTTTTTGTCATTACCAATACCAGTGAATTTGATAATTTAGGTTGGTTTCAGTCAAGGCTGCCTTAAGTCATGATAGTCGTTTTTTACATCATTAAGACACGATTGCGTCGGTAATTACCCTATTTATAAAGAAGAGAATGGGCTATAACGACAGAATCTTCGTCTTGTAATTTTCGCACTTCAAATTTCGGCAGTGCCTAAGGAGGCAACGGGTTGTTCGGCAAAGGCTTTGCCAGCATGGATGCTGGCATAGAGCTACAGGGATGGTTTTACAGCGTCCTTTGACGGGCAACCAGGTGCCGAATTTCGACCACGATGGGTATTGTTAAATATTTTGAACATCCCAGCTTATTTTGGTTAGTCTAACCTCAGAGTTATTTATTCAGCAGTAGGAGAATAGGGTAATGCCGACTTATGAACGATAATCCTAAGTTTTCCGTCTTTTCCTTTTTTGAAAACCCACGTTTTATCGACCATTACTTCATTACCGCTCTTATCGGTAACCCACACATTACCCATTGTTATTGCTACCGAACCATAAATTTGGATACCTTCATTTTTATTGCCGGTGTTGTCGTATCGAGCTTTTACCCAGGGCTTAAGGGCAAAACCTTTATCATTTGGATAATCTGGATCACCGCCAACAAAATAGGCCAATGCGCCTTTTTTATCATTTCTAAAGGTTTGGTCACCAAAAGCTAATGTAGGCTTAAAAAACACCTTTCCGTAATCATAGTTGTAAGCTTCTGAAAGCACTTTTTCAGCATATGCTTTGTAATCGCCCCCTTCTTCTTTCAATTGGCCTATTTTCACCAAAGCATCACACCATGCTTGTTGAGCTGCATTAACTTCATCGTAAGTAATAACAGAATTTGCTCCTTCTTCGACATAGACCAAGCCTAAGTCTTCTATGACTTGTTGGACTGCTTTGCTATCTGTTTGGGTTACTTCTTTTTTTGGATTGGCGCAGGAGGTCAATAGAATGGCTGTGCCCAGTAAATATAAAATCTTTTTATTCATAGTCATATGATTTCACCTCTTAAGTTAAGATGTAATAGATTTCCCGAATTCATAATGGCTTTATGATTGATTTTTATGCAAATAAATCTATCATCGATTTTTACAATTAAAAATTAATCTGCTTGTCTTAGGTACATCGGGTATCGCGTCTTGAAATGCAGCATATATAGATCGTGCCGACACTCAGTCCACAATGAGTGATCGTTATAACATTGCATAACATAGCTAGCCATTGCTTCCAGGTAAATCAATCTTGATTAACAAGATAGATTGAGGTGGCTTGATCGGTTAGACAATGTACGATCACGATTCAAAAGGATTTGCCACGCCTATTGCTTGATGGCTAATCTTAGTCATGGACCGAATGGGAGTAGACGAGTTCACGCATCAGGAAAATAAGTGTATAGCTTGAGCGGCACCCACTGTTAACGCGTTGCTTGGATGGAACGCAGTTTTATAAGACGAAATTCCTATGCAATTTTCGCCACTCTTCGACGCTGGACAGCTTCAGAGCAGCCAGCGTAAAAACTTTTGCCGCCTGAAGATGCTGTTCGGCGGATGCGCTGATGCTCTCACCCAACTCAAATGATTCGCCTTTTATGCTCAACAAAAAACACGGTGGCGCCAGCCGCTTTGTGATTTTCTGATAAACCTGCATGATCGCTGCAGGTGACATAATATGGGAGGTATGAGCATATTCAGTGCTTGCTTGTTGCTCTGAAAAACTGAATGGCGTTGTGCATTCGACGGCCGCATCTATAAATAAAACCCGGTCTCTGCCAGTGATATCCAGGGCATGCTCAAGCTGCAGTTGAAAATCGGTGATTAGCTCGGTAGTGCTTTCGTCAATAACGGGTTCTATTAACTCCAGCAGCAGGGGGGCCAGCGCGTCATCGCCCCGGCTGAGGTTGCCAACGGCGATAATCAGCGTCGGTTTGATATTAGGCTGCAGCAATGTGGCTGCTTGAGCTTTTAACCAGACGATCGACTATTTTCCCTTCATTATCGACCAGTTCAACGGCTAAAGGCATTTTGCCCATGGCATGGGTGGCGCATGATAAACAAGGGTCATAAGCTCGAATCGCGACTTCCAGATTATTCAATAAAGCCTCGTTAAGCTCCCGGCCATTCAGATAGGTGGCGGCAACCTGTCGGACTGATTCGTTCATCGCTGTGTTATTGCTGGTCGTCGATACGATCAGGTTGGCGCGAGTGACGATATCGTTTTCATCGATTTGGTAATGATGAAATAGCGTGCCGCGCGGGGCTTCAATAACGCCTACGCCTTCAAAACGTTTTTCGCCTTGCGTGACCAGGTCGGTAGACAATGTTACCGGGTCATTAAGCAACTGCTTGATGCTTTCGGCGCAGTGCAAGGCCTCAATCATTCTTGCCCAATGGAAAGCCAGTGTGCTGTGTACTTGCGGGCTTTCAAAATGTTGTTTGAAATCAATGCGGGCGGCTTCGGCCAGAGGCGTATCAATAAAGTCGCAGTTGTTCACTCTGGCCAGCGGGCCGACCCGGTACCAGCCGTTTTCCTTGCCTAAGGAGAGGAGATAAGGAAATTTCATATACGTCCACGATTTAACCTGTTCGTGAATGTAGTCGTTGTACTTGCAATAATCGACATGGTCGAAAATAACCGCACCTTCCGTATCTTTGGCTCTGAGTCCGCCGTGATAAAGCTCAAGAGCTCCGTCAGTCTGTATCAGTCCCATGTAATGACTGGGTATACTGGCAAACTCATCGTAGAAAGACCGGTTGCTGCAATGCAGTGTTTTAACCAGTGCGACTGCGCTTGCAGTCCAGGCGATGATCTGGTCTATGTCGGTTAATAAATAGTCACGATCGGATTTGCTGAGCGGCTTATTCATTCCACCCGGGATGGCCGCAGTGCCGTGCACACGCTTACCGGATACCACCCGTATCACTTCCTGTCCGTATTTACGCAGTTTGACGCCTTGTAATGCGATGTCGGGATGCGCGCCTATCACGCCAATGATATTGCGTTTAGCGATATCGCTGTCGAAACCGAACAACAAATCGGGACTGGCCAGATGAAAAAAGTGCAGGGCATGAGATTGTAAAACCTGGCCAAAATGCAGCAGTTTTCGAAGGTGGGTTGCCGCGATCGGCAGGTTTTCCGGATCGACGCCCACCAGTTGATCGATGGCTTTGCCCGCCGCCAAATGATGACTGACCGGGCAAATGCCGCACAGTCGTTGGACCAGCACAGGAAGCTCCCAATAGGGGCGGCCTTGTATAAAGCGTTCGAAGCCCCGGAATTCGACGATATGGAGCCTGGCTTGTTTGACCTGGTCGTTTTCATCCAGCAACAAAGTAACTTTGCCGTGGCCTTCTACCCGCGAAACCGGATCGATGACGACGCGTTTCAGTTTGTCAGGATTCTCAGCGGTTTCTAAATGTTCGTACATGACGGATCTCAGTGGTCTATTCGGTGAAGGAACACAGGGCGATTAACTGCTGCATCAATCATAACGAAGCAGTTCATAAGTCAGCGAGGGTTCCTGTCCTGCCAATAAATCGGTTAAGAATTTCCAGAATACATCGGCTGAGGGCGGGCAGCCGGGTAAAAAATAATCAATTTTGACAATTTCATGGATTGGCCTGACTTTGTCCAGCAGTAAAGGCAGTTCCGGGTCATTGGGAATCTGGGGATTCTCAATACCAATACCCGTCATATAGGATTCATTCAGGCATTCTTCCAGAGGCACAAAATTGCGCATGGCTGGTAAGCCGCCATTAATCGCGCAAGCACCAACGGCAACCAGAATTTTGCAGTGCTCTCTGAATTCACGCAACACATGAACATTTTCAGAATTACAGACGCCGCCTTCTATCAGTCCAATGTCACAGGACCCACAATGTTCTATATCGGTAAGCGGGGAGCGGTCAAATTCCACATGCTCAATCAGTTCCAAAAGGCGCTCATCGATATCCAGGAAGGACATATGGCAGCCAAAACAGCCTGCCAGCGAAGTGGTTGCGATACGGATTTTATCGGTCATGGTGCGCTGCTATCCTGGTCCATACTGACTTCGGAGATGGAATGATGATCAAATTGTCTGTCACCGATAGGCACCTGATACGCGGTGTGTTTGATCAGAATGGCTCCGGTTGGGCAGATATGTGTGGCGCGGTCATTCACTGTCAATTCGCTGTCTTTCAATTGGCCTGAATCTGAATTGATAATCAGACGTTTGTTGATGCCGCGTCCGCTGATGGCAAATACCGCTTTGCCGTCCTCTTCCTGGCTGGCCCTCACGCACAAAGCGCAGAATATACAACGGTTGAAATCAATCAGTATGTCCGGGTGCGAGGCATCTATTTCGCGATGGGGAAACTGATGATTAAAGTGATCATCTGTCATTTTAAGATGATACGCGACACCCTGAAGCTGGCAGTTACCCGATTTTTCACAGGATGGGCAAAAATGATTGCCTTCTACAAATAGCATTTGCGTGATTCTTTGCCGGTCTCTGTTCTGTTCCTCTGATTCGCTGATAACGGTTTGTCCGGCCATCGCCGGAAAGGTGCAGGCCGCACAAATCTTGCCGTTAACATTCACATTGCAGAGTTTACAGCTGCCATAGGGCGTGAAGTCCGGGTGATAACACAGATGCGGAATGTAGTGGCCTGCTGCAATCGCCGCTTCCATGATGGTTTGGCCGTCTTCGAACGGAATGGCGAGCCCATCCAGCATGAACGTTTGGGTCATGTCAGTCTCCTGATTGAGATAGATGCGCTTCGCTATCGTCTCGATGCGCTATTTTACGGGCTGCTTGCAAGGCTTCATCCAGATTGAAGCCGGGTCCGAAATGCGGAAATTTGATTTTGCTCTGGTAAATTTCAGGATAGCGTGCCAGGGTGTTGAGCATGGGATTAGCCGCAGTCTGACCAAGACCGCAATGACTGTTGGTTTTCAGCAGATGTCCCAATTCCTGAAGCGCTACAATATCGCCGACCGAGCCATAACCATCATAAAGTTTGTCGATTTGCTCACTCAATAAAATGGTGCCGACCCGGCAAGGTGTACAAAAACCGCAGCTTTCATCTGCAAAAAAATGCGTAAAATTCCTGACGATTTCAAGAATATCGCGCTGCTTGTTAAAAATGATAAATGAGCCCCCTGAAGGTAAATCCTCGAAAGCCAGTCGCCGATGAAACTCCCGGTTCGAGATAAAAGTACCTGATGGGCCTCCGACCTGAATGCCCAGTACATCCTCTGCCAGGCAGTCCTCAAGAATGGCGGCAACAGGCGTGCCGAAAGGGACTTCATAAATGCCGGGTTGCGGCGTATCGCCGCTGATGCTGAGAATCTTGGTGCCGCTGGATTGCTCTGTGCCTTGCGCAGCAAACCAATTTCCGCCATGAATCGCAATATGGGCGGCGGCAATAAAGGTTTCGACGTTATCCACAATGGTCGGTTTGTTGAGATAGCCTTCGGTGACCGGATAGGGCGGGCGATTTCTGGCTATGCCGCTGCGACCTTCAAGCGATTCAATCAATGCCGATTCTTCGCCACAAATATAAGATCCCGCGCCCAGACAAATTTCAATATCAAATGACCAGCCTTTGCCTAGGATATTGTCTCCCAGCAAGCCATTAAGGCGTCTTTCCGCGAGTTTTGCCTGCAAAGGCTCAAACAGATGCAGGTACTCACCTCGTAAATACAAAAAACCTTGTTGCGATTTGATTAACAGACTGGCCAGTGTCATGCCTTCGATCAGCCAATCGGCGTAACGGTTCAGCAGCACGCGGTCTTTAAACGTGCCGGGTTCGCCTTCATCCGCGTTACAGACAACAAAACGTTCCTGTTCCGGTTCGCTGGCGCATAACCGCCATTTAAGCGCAGTTTTAAACCCTGCACCGCCCCGGCCTCTCAGTTTCGATTGATCAATTTCATTTAAAGTGGCATCCAACCCCCTGGCATCCGCCGCCAAGAGGCTTTCTCCGGGTGCTAAGCGGCTGTTTAACAGCAAGCCTGTTTTCCAGATCGGATCATCAACCTGAAAGATAGTTTCAGGCCACTCGGCTAAAGGCAGTTCCTGTTCAATCAGCTTTGCAATCAAATCGATTTTAGGCCGGTCAAGACGCGGCACCGCGTAACCGTTAATCAAAGCCGCAGGTCCCTGGTCGCACATGCCGGTACACGCAGTATTATCCAGGCTGACGCGACCGTCTTTGCGAACCTGGCCAATGCCTACCTGGCACTGATGGGAAAAGTAATTCATCAGACTTTGCTTGTCCAGCATGTGATCCGTGATGGAATCACTGAACAAAATGTCATATTGCCCGCGCGGCGTTGAATGAAAAAAACTGTAAAAATCAACCACACTGATGATATGCGAAACCGGCAAGCCCAATGACCGGGATAGCAAAGTGATGGCTTCTTTCGGGATATGGAAATAAGTTGCCTGAATGGCCCGCAGGATGGCCAACAGACGTGTCTTGCGGTGACCGTTTGCTTCAAGCAGTTGTGCTATAAAGTCGTTCATGGCATCTTTGGGTATTGATGAGACTGATTTAAGTTAAATTCAAAACAGTTTCTACTGCAAGCTTTATTTTTCTAACATAGAAAAGGGGTTTATTCGAAACTTGGTATCTGCTCTTCCCATCCATTTTATGGGGTGTAGACGCTTGATTTCAAAAGACATATGAAATCATCCCTGTTGCACAAGCCTTTTCAATCAATCACTCACACTTTCTATTTCAGGCGGGCGAGTAGTGACGAAAGTCAGACTCTTAGATTGTTGGGTTAGGCTCTACGAGCTAACCCAACCTACCCGGAGTATCAGCTTCGTATTGTTAGTTATGCTTTTTGTGGATCAATAAAAAGAACTGGATATTTGGCTTGTCTATCAGGGGTTAAGGCCCTATTTTTACCAGCCAGCCGTCTTCAAAAATACATTTTTCGGTTTTACCTCTGAGTTTTACGCTGAGGCGTGCGGCGGTATTTTTTAGTTCGGGCGGTAATTTGCCGTGGACCAGATAGAAGGTGTCTTTAAATTCGGTGGTAATTTCTACCGGTATCTTTTTTACTGTGACTTCAAGATGTTCCGGGTCATCAACGCCGAAAGCCATAAAAGATATTTCGGAACCGGGCGGCACGACGGTAAGCGGCGGCGGGATCAGTTTGTTTTTTTGCAGTTTGAGTTTTTGACAGGCCGCACCACTTCCGCCGCTTCCTGAATGCATGCTGTGGTCAGTCTGTGCCGTGGCGATTTCATGGGTCATAACCAGGCATAAGGCAATAAGTAATGGTGCTTTTTTCATGTTCCAACCTTTTTGTTTTATTTATAGTTATTGATGTCAGGGTTGCATGATCAAGCGTAAACCATCGGTATTTTCAAACAGTGGGGTTTTGTTTGGCTTACTCACTGTTGAGCATAGGAGACGCTTTTGAATCAGCAGGGCTTGCGGACCGATTGTACTAATAATTTCTGGGGCAGCAAAATAGAATGAGTGAAGTCAGCAATTCTCAATTTAGCCAATGCTGGTAAACTGTGGTGATTTTTTCATATCCCTGCACGGACGATGGCTTACCCATTTAACCCAAAAGAACAATTCACACAATCCCGCTTGATCGAGCGAATCAGGCAAGTTTTCGAAACATTGCCCGACGGTCGTAGTGGAAGTGGCGTTTA